>VTLG01004843.1_pt1 | contig 13063 bp, 15 predicted proteins | sample 4694571 | NCBI WGS metagenome assembly VTLG01 (sample SAMN12604809, study PRJNA352737) | marine metagenome | biome: ENVO:00000447; feature: ENVO:00000209|ENVO:00000569|ENVO:01000036; material: ENVO:00002151; isolation source: viral sequences binned using virsorter ... | reverse complement strand
CGTTTTATAAATTTCCTGATATTGACAATAAAAAAGAGTTTAAAAATAATTATCGTGCTACCCTAAATAAACTGCCTGTAACAGAATCACAGGTAAATGCTATCGTTACTGAAGCAAACTATGCATTCCGTTTGAACATGTATATGTTTGATGAATTAGATGGTAACCTATTCAAATCCACAATGTCATATCTTTGTGGTGTAGTTAAAGGAAAAAACTGATGCCATTACCCCAGATTAATGCACCAACCTATGAGTTGACGATTCCTTCATCAAAAAGGAAAATTAGATACAGACCATTCTTAGTTAAAGAGGAAAAAATTCTTGTCATTGCTATGGAAAGTAATGACATTGGAGACATTGCTAGAGCAGTCAAACAAGTTCTAGGACAGTGTATCCTTACAAAAGGAACTAAGATTGATAAACTATCAACATTTGATATTGAATACCTATTCTTAAATGTAAGAGGTAAGTCTGTTGGTGAGACAGTTGATATAAAAGTTACCTGTCCTGATGATGGTGTCACCACTGTACCAGTAACTGTAGATTTAGATGCTATTCAAGTTACATTTGATCCAGAGCATGATAAAGATATTATCTTAGATGATAAACTTAAGATGAGAATGAAGTATCCTTCATTAGATGAATTCATCAAAGAAAACTTCCAAGTTGATAATGTTGGATTTGAGCAGTCTATTGAAATGATTGCCAGTTGTGTAGATATGATTTATAGTGAAGATGAGACTTGGACTAGTGCAGACTTTACACAGAAAGAAATGGTAGACTTTCTTGAGGGATTAGGTTCTAAACAGTTTAAAGAGTTGGAGAAGTTCTTTACTACTATGCCTAAACTTACTCATGAGATAAAAGTTAAAAACCCTAAGACTAAGAAAGAGAATACTATTAAACTGGAAGGACTAGCAGCTTTTTTCAACTAGCGATGCTCCATGAGGATCTTGTCTCATATTACAAGATCAACTTCGCCCTCATGCAGCATCATAAATATAGTTTGAGTGATATTGAAAACATGATCCCGTGGGAACGGGAGATATACATTAGTTTATTAAAAAATTACATTGAAGAGGAAAACTTAAAACAACAGCAGCGAAATGGCTGATTTTTCAAATAGACTAACCAAGACTGAGGAGAAACCAAAGGTAGATCCGCAGAAGTTCATGGGTTCCAAAAGTAAGAAGGGATCTGGTGCTTCGATGGAAGGTGTTGACCCAAAAAATATCAATGAAGTTAGTAGAACTTTAGTTAATATCAATAATACATTAAAAGGAATAGTAGAGATCCTTGATTCTCAATTAAAATTAGATAAGAAAGAAAAGAAAGAAGGTGATACAGATGCAGCAAGAGCATTAGATGCTAAAAAGAAAAAAGGTGCAGAGAATTTTTTAGAGTTAGATACTAAAGAATCAAAAGAACAAACAAAGAAGACATCTAAACTAGCAGAAGGTGCTAAGGGTATTTTAAATAGATTGTTTACAGCATTGACTGCTATATTTGCAGGATGGTTGATTGATAAAGGTATGAAGATGATGCAGTTCCTAAAGGATGGAGATACTGAATCATTTAAAAAGATGGGTATGGAAGTTGTGAAAGCACTGGGAATAGTCGCAGGAATATTTGCTTTACTCAATATAGGACCTATTATTGGTGCAATAACTGGTATTACTGGAGCTTTATCTGCAGGTATGCCAGCTATCATGGCACTACTTGCAAATCCTTGGACTTGGGCAGCGATAGGTTTGATTGCAGGTATTGGTGGAACTCTCATAGTTATGAAGACAATAATAGAAACAATACAGACTAATGCAGCAGGTGGTGAAGAATATATGGCGGGATTTAATCAATTAAAGGCAGGTTTAGAGGAAGATGGTATCATAGTACAAGGTAGTGGTAAGAAAGAAAAGTTTTATGTTGCACCTATAAGGAATCAAGGTGGAACTAAAAATAAAAGAACTGTAGATAAGATAGGAACACCAAAACAGAAAAAAGCAGTAGCACAATATATTGAGAAGAGAGATGCACTCATACAAATTAGAGATAATATGAGAGCAGAGATGAAAGAGAAAGAGAAAGAAATAAGAGATGCATCAGGTGGTGGTAGAAGTGGAAGTAAAAATAGTTCTGAAGCAATTGCTGAAGCAAAGGCAGAAATTAGAGAAAGATATACAAAGAAAATTGATGCATTATTCTCAGGAGAATTAGACATATCAACAATTGAAGGTGTCGATGATACTACAGATCTTAAAGATGATAAGGTAGCAGAAGCAGAAAAAGATTTAGAAGTTCTAGAGAATGCAACCAATGGTGGTACAGGAGAAACAGTTGATGCAAATAAATTACTTAATAAATCTGATACCTCTACTACAGATAGTCAGATTACATCTAATGGTGGTATGGATGTGGTAGCAAGTCAAAATGATCAAAAGCAATCCAATGCTGAGAAAGTTAGAGAAATATCTTCAAATCCTGCTAATGAAATTGAAGTAATACCTACATCTACATCATCAGGGAATAATCAAGAAACAGCAGGTGGTCAACAATCTGCAGATAGTGGTGAGGCATCAAGCATTCCTGCATTAAAAACCTCTAATGATAGTAATGAATATAGAATGTTATTCTCTCACACATATCAACAGGGGTAGTAACTGATGCCTAAGATTGTTGAGAAGAAAGCATGGTATCAGATGTCTGATGAGGAGAAGGCAGAGTATGATGCTAAGGTACAGGCAGAGGTAGATGCTAGTGGTGGTAAATTAAAAAAGAGAAGAAAGAGAAGAAAGGATGCTAAATCTTACGAACAGGTTAAGGCAGAGATAGACGCTAAAGAGGCAGCTAAAGCAGCAAAGAAGAAACCAAAGTTCATGCCAACTGCTGAGGCATTTAATATAATGAACTATGGTTTGTCAGCAATACTAGAGACAACTAGAGGATTACAAAAAGCATTTGAAAAGAGAGCAGAGAGAGAACAAAAACTTGAGGAAGAGAAGAAGATTGATGCTGCTAGATTACTTTCAAAACAGAAAGCAGAGGGTAAAGAGAAAGAACTTGAGCAAAAAGGAAAATCAGGTGGAAAGACAGGTGGTAAAATTAAAGAGATGGCAAAGAAAGGTGGTTTAAGAATAATGACTGCTATCGTTGCTATCATAGCTGGATTTCTTATCAACAACCTACCTAAGATAATGAAGTTCCTAGAGAAAGTAATGGATGTATTGAAAGGATTCTGGAAGATAGCAGGACCTATATTTGAGACATTGTTTAATATTATATCTCCTATAGTAGAAGGGTTAGCAAAACTTGTAATGGGTACTGTTGATTCTGGTGATGCTGAGAAACAACTCCAGAAAAATAAATCTGAGATGGAGGAGGCAGAAGAAAGTTTAAAAGATACTAAGAAAGGATTAGAAGAAAATATTGATAATACTAAAAAAGATATTGAGGATACTAAGAAAGATTTACAGAAAAGAGTAGATAAAGGACAGACTCCAGAAGAGATTGTAAAAGAAAAGACGGGTCAAGAAGTAAAAATGAAGGGGGAATCAGATAAGAAAGAAGATAAGGTAAAACAAAAAAACGATGTTAAAGAAAAGCAAGAGACTCTTAAGAAAGAGACTAAGGAACAACAAGTGGTAATGAAGGAGGAGATTCAACCACAAGATGAACCAAAACCAAAATTAGTTATTGAATCTCCACCTGCATCTGTAGAGGGAACTCTTACTGTCAAGATGGATGAGAAGGCAGGTGTTGGAGATGGTAAGAGTGCTAAGAAAGTTGTAACTCCTCAAGGTTTAGGTATGGATATGTACAGTAAACCTATTACTCTTGGTGATGGTGCTGCTGAGGGTTGGAAGAAAGTTCTTAAAGCAGCAGCAGAGGATGGTGTTGATTTGACAAAGGCAGTTGTATCATCTACAAGAACACCAGAACAGCAGCAAACATTAATGGACAATGAAGATGGTAGCACTGTTATAGATCCTGCGACACCAGGCACATCAGAACATGTAAAAGGAAGAGCACTTGATATTGCAGTCAATACTCCAGAACATGAATGGATGATCAACAATGCATCAAAATATGGTTGGAAGTGGGAAGGTGTATCAGATCCATTCCATTTTAATTTCATAGGTGCTGATGGTGCATCAGCTAGTAAAAAAATTGACGGAAAAGGTCTTGCTAAAATGATGCAAAAAAATGTTGATAGAGCAACTGATGTTGCAATGTTGGGTAGTAGATCAGGGAAAACCATCGTACCAGTGCCGATAAATAAAATACAACCTGCCATTCCCGCAGTTGTACCTGGTGGATCTCAAGAAAACACTATGAGTCAACCTTCAGAATCTGGTAGTAATATTATGGATACAATGAAAACACTTAACACATCATTAACATAGATGGCAGCAGTAGCAACCCAAGGATCTACTTACGAAGTAATAGAAATAACAGGTCGTGCAGGTGGCACAATAGACCTTAGATTGGGTGTGTCATCTTTTCAATATTTTGAAGATATAATGTCTCCAGTTGTAACTGCAGTAATGGGAGTTGTGACTAGTGGAGATACAATAGAAGGTCAGGGAATTTATAGTGGACTTCCAATCGTAGGAGGAGAGAAAGTAAGAATACATATTACTTCTCCAATAGAAAAACAAAGAGAAGAATCACCTGGTGTATTTGAGTTAACAATGTATGTTAATAAAATATCAGATTATAAAATGGAGAAACAAAGAGAAACTTTTATTCTTCATCTTGTATCTAAAGAAGGTATTATTAATATGAATAAAAGAATACTTAAAAAATATAAACAAAAAAGAATTGATGAAGTTATAAAAGATTTTCTTGATATACTAGAGGCAGATTATGAGGAAGAAAATATTGAGAAGACTGTCAATAGTATAAACTTTATTGGTAATATGAGAAAACCATTTACTCTAGCTCCTATGTTAGCAGCAAGAGGAATACCAGAAGTCGGAAAAAATTCCGCAGGATTTTTTCTATGGCAAACCCGAAAAGGTATGTACTTTAAATCTATTGAGAAAATGATATTTGATGCGAAAGAAAATAAAGAAGATACTGTAAAAATGGAATACATATATGATCGTGGAAACGAAGGAGTTGATGATCCAGAGAAATCATTTTCTAAAATTTACAGTTACGGTATAGCAAATAATAAAGATGTGATGGCAGGTATGAGAACAGGAGAGAACTCAACATATAGAATCTATTGGAATCCACATACATTTGAATTTACTAGACCAGAGCAATCTATATTCTATCCAAAAGAACAAGAGGGTATGAACTCTGATGAGAAACCAATATCAGAAGAGGCAGATCCAGAACAGATACCTGCACCAGAGATGGCAAATAGAATTATTAGTGGCATTTATAGTGTTGGTTGTTTAGAAGAAACAGTTGTGGGTGCTGCAGCAACATCTGTGAATAATGATAACTTATCAGATGTTGGTCAATCTATCTCTCGTTATGCTTCGATATTTACACAAGTTGCAACATTAACGGTGGGATTGAACACAGAACTGTGTGCAGGTGATATAATAAGTTGTATATTCCCTAAAGTCAGTACCGAAAATGAGGTAGACCCTGCTCAAAGTGGACTATATATCATAAAGGAGATTAGTCATTTTTCTAGTGGCAACAGATCCTATTCGGCATTGAAAGTTATCCGAGACACATCAGGAGAGTAAAAATGTCAACTATCAAACACGACCTAGATCATGAAGTTTATCTTGATCCCAAAGATAAAAAAGAACATATCAATCATGGTATGTTAGAGTATAAAAAGTCTGAACTTGAAGAAGTTCATGCAGATTATGAAAATGCACATAAAGATGATGTGGTAGATCCCAATGAAGGAAAAATAAATGATTGGCACACTCGTCACGAGGACAAGCATTTAGAAATTTATTGTGATAATCACCCAGACGCATTTGAATGTAGAGTATACGACGACTAATGGCATTAGAAGAATCCCTATTGGGCAACAGTCAATTTTTAGGCAGGGACGGATTCAGATGGTGGATCGGTCAAGTTGCTCCTAGGGAAGCTCAGAAAGATCAGACTGACGAAGGAAAAGGTTGGGGTAGCAGATACAAAGTAAGAATAATGGGTTATCACCCATTTACAGATGACCTAGAGGATGTAGATTTACCTTGGGCAATGTGTATGTTGCCAACTACATCTGGTAGTGGTGCTGCTAACTATTCAAAATCAACTCAACTACAACAGGGTGATGTTGTATTTGGATTCTTTTTAGATGGTGATGAAGGTCAAGTCCCATGTATTCTTGGTCATTTTGGTCAGGCAGGAGGTGTAAGAAACTCTGGAGAGTTTGGCGGTAAGTTTGAACCAGGCACAGGATTTACAGGTAATATAAAAATAAATGAGAAGACAGAGGTAGAAGAAGAGACTGGAAAACCAAACACAACAAACGAACAGAACGCAAAGTCAAATCCTACTAACTCTAGTGGTACAAAAGGTGAAAATGTAGATCAATCTGGTGCAGGTAAAAAAGAAATAGTAGCAGACACTTGTACACCATCTGCTATCTCTAGAATGGCATTGCAACTAGAGACTATGGCACAGAGGATAGAAGATCTCCAGATGACAGGAGCTAAATTAGAGGCAGAGATAAATGCTGTTGCAGATGCGGTTGAGACTCAAACAAATGGATTTGTTGGTAGTTTGTTTCAAGGTTTGTATGAGCATCTAGAACCAAAATTACAGAAAGGTTTAGATGATGTATATACTAACACTTTTGGAGAAGTATTTGCTCAAACAGGAGACTCACCTCAATCATATGCTTTAGCACATGCTGCGGGTGTTGCATCACAGACAGGAGAAGTTGTTAATATTAAAAATGCAGAGAACGCACTAGCATGTGTAGCTAATAAGGTAGTAGAAGGATTGAGAGGAACTGTAGCAGATATGCTGAAAGATTTATTAGCATCTGGTCTTGGTATAGCAGGTTGCGTCACTGCAAACTTTGTATCAAAACTTATGAATAATATAATAGATGATATTACAGGTGCTATGGCAGGACCTTTAAGTGGATTAAGTAACTTATTACCTGGTGGATTAGATATTGCAGAATTTTTAAGAAGTTCTGCTTTCTTACTAGAAGACTTCTCAGGATTCTTAGATTGTGGACAGACTAATAAAGATAAGTGTCCCCCTGCTAAAAAATATGAAGTTGGTGGTGGTATCATGGAGAAGGGTGCTGATCCATATAATTATGTTATGTCACAAATGCAAAAGTCAGCAAAACCTGGTGGTGATATTGGTAGTGTATTAGGTGGACTTGGTGGTGCAATAGATTCTATAACTGGATTTGAATTTGGTAGTCTAACTCCTGACTTTGGTAATTTAATTCCTAAAGGTGTGACTGATACTCTTGGAGAACCTGGCAGAGTAGCAGGACTAATAGAAGATCTTAGTGCGGGTGGATCATGCGTAGGTGGTAAGAAAGATTGTGGTGATGCTAAATTACAAATCTTTGGTGGCGGTGGAATTGGTGCTATTGGTAATGTTGTTGTTGGTGGTATTGTAGAGAATAGTGGTCTAGGTGGAATTGCAGAAGGTGTTACCAGAACTGCAAGCATTATTGGTGTAGATATGAAGATACCTGGTGTAGGATATAAGACACCACCTGCTATTAGTTTCTCTGATAAATGTGGAGTAGGATTTGGTGCTCATGGTCATGCAGTCTTAGATGATAATGGTGGTATTGCTGCTATCGTTATGGATAGTGTAGGAGAAGGATACCCAGTTGTTACAGATCCTCCACAGAATGTTGGTGTTACAACTGTTATCATTGAAAAACCTGGTAGAAATTATACACCTGGCGATCAGATTGATGAAACTGTATTCATATTCCAAACAGGTTTTGCACCTGCTGAGGAAGATGCTTATGAAAATCTAACTACAGAGGAGATCATTCAAACACCTATATTTGATGTAAAAATAGATCCAGAAACAGGTGGAGTGCAGTCAGTTGAGGTTCTAAATATTCTCAGATATGATGTCCCTCCTGTAATACAAATGAAGTCCACAACTGGTGTTGGTGCTGTTCTTAGACCAGTGTTCGGAACAATACCAGAGGCAAAAGCACCAACTAAACTCATTAAAGTAATAGATTGTATAGGTAAATTATAATGGCAGAACAAAACTGGGCAAGAAGAGTTGTTGATTCTAGAGGTAGTCACTTTAGAATAGAGAGTGGTAGTCCAAGACAAGGAAAAGACGGTCCTGAACCAGTCAAAATTGTCTCACAGAATGATAATGGTGAGGTATTTTTGATTGGTCATGGTCATGGGCAAGGACTTGCTAGGATTGCATGTGATAAAAGTATAGAAATGAATGCGGGAGATAAAAATGATCCCAATTTAGTTGATATTAGAATTAGTGCTGCTACAGGAGATATAACTATCACTGCTGCTAGAGGTAGAGTCAGAGTACATGGAAAAGATATCATGCTTACTGCTGATAGAGATGTAGATATAAACGCAGGAAGAAATATAAACTTACACTCATCATGTGGTAGAATATTTTTAGATGCAAACACCGCACAAGTTAAAGCATTGAGAGGTAATTTAGTTCCTGAGACATGGGGTGCAAGGATAACTAAAAATAGTTTTATTCCTGATAGTACATTAGCAAAGATCTTTGCTCCACTTGCACAGTCAGTAATATCAGGTGCAGCAGCAGGTAGTTTCAATGGTGTAATAGGAGGAGCATTGAAAGGATTTGGATTTAGTCTCAAAGATTTGGGTGTTACTCCACAGACAGGTGGTATAGAGGCAATAGAAAAAACTGAGACAGCAACATCTCAACCGACACCTGATCCATTACAAAATCCAGATAATTTAATAGAACCACCAACACCAATACCACCTGTTGAAGGTCAAGTATTGTCAGGTAATATTGAGGCACTCAATTCTGATGCAGCAAACTCATTGGGTGTTACTCAAGGTGGTAACGCACAAACTGGAATACAGGATACAATTGGATCTGGAAGTGTTGGTAAAGGTGCTGCAGCAACTGTTAGTAACCAGTCTAATGATGAATTAGCAACACTTGAGGGAACTGCTGATCCAACTCATGTAGATACACCTCCAGAACAACTTGATGAGACTGTAAGTAATGCTACTGCATTAAGAATGGAAGCATTAAAACAGGATCTACTTTCTGCTAAGAACACACCAAATGCTGTTAACACTAATCAAGAAACCTCTGAGGATACTGAGAGGAAACTTCTTCAAGGTGAAGAGGTTATTGCTGTTGATACAGTATCAGAGGACTTTACACTAGAATAGCCATGGGAATGTACAATCCAAATTCATTTAATTGTAGTTCTAAAAAGGACATAGCAAACAAACCATTTAAAATTGGTGATCCTACAAATTATTTTGAAGATCCTGTTGTATGCTCAGGGTTTATAGATGTACAAGGCATACCTTCTCGTCCTACTGACATTGAAATTACTAACGGTGATGTAAGAATTTACACAGGAAATCTACTAGTCAGGCCAGGAATTTCTACATTCCAAGAAGTACAGATAGAGAAAGAATTATATGTCTGTAATAATGTAGATTTGATGTCTAATTTATATGTTGATGACAATACTAATATTAATGGTAATGCTCGTGTTGAAGGTACTACTCATCTTGAAGGTGCGGTAACTACTGGTGGTGATATGACTATTGGTGGATATGCATCATGGTCTGGTTCTATTGTTGCAACCACTAAATTATTTGATATTGAACATCCATCAAAAGGAGGAGATCACCGACTTGCTCACGCATCTCTTGAAGGACCAGAGTTGGGTGTATATTATCGTGGTAGAACTAAAACAAATGAAATAACTTTACCAGACTATTGGAAAGATTTAGTTGATGCAGATAGTATTACTGTACAGATACAACCAATCGGACATCCTCAAAATATTATTGTTAAAGAATTTGATAATGAAAAGATAATCATAGATTCAGAAAATACATGGATAGATTGTTTCTATCATGTATATGGAGAGAGAAAAGATGTTAATAAGTTGATTGTTGAGTATCAAGGAGAAAAAACAAAGAGTCCTAACAGAGATCTTTCTATATAATACAGTTCGCCTTGACGGTATGATTCTCTCATGCTATAATGGTATTTTCTGGTTACATCACTCTATGGGTAAAGAAGACGAGTACATTTCACGAGTAGTGGTCAATGTACAAAAACGAACAGTCAACTGTATATCCTCTGACGGAGAAGAAAAGTTGGTTGAATGTAAGAAACCTCAAGAGTTTGTGAATGTGCTAGAGTTCTGCAAAACAGTCTTAGATCCCGAAGATGTTTTCTTCGAGGAGATAAAAGTTGCTGCGGAATAAATATCAAGATACAAGGTAGTGACAGAGAAAATGGAAAAAGAATCAATAGATACAACACCATGTTCGGTGGAGTCAGATGATGGTGACTTTATAAGGGCACACATAGAGTTCATAGACATACAAAAAGACAAAATCGTCCACAAAGATCCAGTTGACGAGATGGAAAAGTATTACGAACAATACTATTATGGTAGGGGGTCAGATGCATGATTACTCCAAACTGGAAACACCATAGTAATAAAGAACCCAAAAGAACTCTAAAACCACAAGCACTTAGAGCAGCAAAAAAAAGAGCAAAAGTCCTCATTTCAAAACTAAAACATTATGCCAATAGGTGAACACATGTATCCTTTCTATCGAGTATTTGATGAGAGGGGTCAGCAGTATTGTGATTGCAGTCATGAAGAATATGCAATTAGAACTGTAGAGTTACACGCAGAGTATCAGAACGAGACATTTACTTATAGGAGAGTAGATGCTCCTAAACCACTACCACCACACATTGTTGATGTTAGTGCAGAGTATGAAGCAGAACTGCCAGGTCAACAGGGACTTCCCAGTGCTAACAAGTTAAGTCAGAGAGAAAGACAAGAGAGATTGCATGATGATATAAGAAAAGAATTGCAAGAGGATTTTAGAGAGCCTATATATTAGTAGATAATACTCACTAAAAAGATAATGAAGAAAATTATCCCCTTCATTATGATTGCAGCGACTGGGTTAATAAGCACTCAAGTCAAAGCAGATTTGACACATAGATTATCCACCTCAACACAACTTACTGTGGATGGTGCAGCAACACAGGCTACAAGGATTGGGTCAACATATACTGTAAGTGGTAACAATATCACCGCAGGTACTATGGGTGGTCTAACTAAGGCATCTGGTGACAGTGCTTTAACTGCACCTGCAACACAAACCCAAGGTGCATATACCGTCACAACAGCAGGATCAGCTTTCAGCCTTACGGAGTCATTCGTAATGGGAGATTCTGTAAATCCAATTGGAACTGGTGTTGATGTAGCGTCAGGAATAGTAGCAGACATGCCAGCTTACGGTAGTGTTACTACACAGTCTGGAGGAGTCGCAGGATCATTAGCTGGTACTATTACATCAGCAGGTGTTATGACACTAACAGCGGGTGGAGCAGGTACAAGTGCTACAGGTCAGTTCGTTTCCGAGATTAGCATAGATTGATATGACTAATGAAGAAACTAATTGTCAGTGCTGTGATTGTAGTCCTTGCGAGTGCGAGGAGTGCGATTGCTGTTCCTGTGGTCCCTAATTTCCAACAAGGCTCGATGACGAGCCGCACCGAAACTCAATCTACGGTGCAAGAAACCATAAATTCTATTGATTATCGTACAGGATGGGAATACTCAGTAACAGGGGTAGGCATCGAAAATGGTCAGAACCCCGTGAATCCAAATGTGACAAACTCCACAGTTCAAGTAACGCCAGGAGTGTCGGCAACGAACGCCAATGGAGTGATAACATCAACTCTAACCTCATCATTCGATTCATTAGATCTATCCAATCAACCAAACTTCACACTAAAAGATCCAGGTGGAGCATTCCAGTTTACTCAGAGTTATCAAGGACCTGGCATGACAAATCAAACAATAATTCAAAGAACAACAACAATAGAAAGCGTAACCGATACTACAAGTACATTTACACAATAGCAGCATTATTTGTTGCATCACCAACCTATGCAGAGGGTGTAGGTGGGGTTTCTGCCACAGCAAATCCGATCGCCAATAGTTCTGGCTCGGTGACCAATCAAGCTATACAGGTTTTGCAAGGTCCGTATATAACTAATACTTACGGAAATGGGGTTAGTTGTCAAGGTAGAACACTCAATATAACTCCATACTTCCAGTTTGCAGATTCTAGAAAGCATCCGTGGGAGGATTTTTATAACGAACCACAATATAATACTACAGATATAACAGGTAGAATGGTCGATCAGACTAGAACTGTTAAAAACTATCCTTGGGAAACTTGGTACAATACTGAACTCAAATCAGATGGCACTAGATGGTTTGATGATGGTGATGACATGGAAATTACAGAGCAAGTTCCCGCAGGAGATGGAGTTCCAGATGCAGTAGTAAATCAATCATTAGACCCTATTTGGTACAAACCTATCAGAACAGACATGAGAGCAAACCAAAGTCTTAACCTTGGTATATCTGCTACTCTGTCTATACCATTAAATAAAAAATTAAGAGATCAATGTGAGCAAGCGGCACAGGCACAGATAAATCATCAAGTACAATTAACATCAAATAAGAGACTTGATTTTGAATTGGCAAGATTGAAAAACTGTGGTGAGTTAAAAAAAGCTGGAATATTTTTCCACCCTCAGTCTCAATATGCTTCTATTTGCTCAGATGTTGTAGTTACAGCACCAGGCGGTCAAGTCATGCCACATGAACATAATTTACCACAACCAAAGTGGAATCCTCCTACTTCTTCAGAGGAGGCAGACCCTTTGAATCCCGATACTTATTTGATCGAACCTCGGAACGAGACAACTTCTTCTCTGTCTTACCAAACTTTTTCTTCACAGAATCCATCCCCTTCTTCACAACAGGTTTCACAACCCGAAGGAGGAGATCTGCTAGGGGTTTGGCAAATAGGGCAGACGCTGTTGCCACAGTAGCA
>VTLG01003072.1_pt1 | contig 13064 bp, 18 predicted proteins | sample 4694571 | NCBI WGS metagenome assembly VTLG01 (sample SAMN12604809, study PRJNA352737) | marine metagenome | biome: ENVO:00000447; feature: ENVO:00000209|ENVO:00000569|ENVO:01000036; material: ENVO:00002151; isolation source: viral sequences binned using virsorter ... | reverse complement strand
TTATTTCTTTTTCTTTATTTTCCACTTGCTTCGTATCTTTATTGTTCTCGTTGGAGTGTGTTTCCTCTTGTTTTTGCGATTTTGTTGATACCACAGATGTTGTGCTATTAGAAACTTGCCTGTCCCCTTTTTCGTTACAGTCATTTTTATTATCTCCAACTATTTCTGATAAATTATCTTTTTGTTCCATATTTTCGTTATTATCTAATTTATTCATCTTCTTCAACCTTTTCATCAGTTACTGGGGCAAGCCCTTTCTCCCCAAATGGTTCAAATGCTATTTGAATACCATACTTATTAGCTAGTTCTTTTTCAGTTTGTATACTAGCAAAAACATCTTCAACGTCTCTACCATATCCAGCTTGTACGTCTTGCATAGATAAAAACCCATTGTTCATACCTATTTTTAATGCTTCTACTTCTTTTTTAGGATCAATCCATTGCCACCCTCTAGGTCGCCAAATTGGACTATTAAACTTATTATATTTGCCATTAGGTAAATTAGATAAATTTCCAGCTAAAAAAGCCATGTTTAACCACTTGGAGTAAACAATATTCATAAAACCCTCTATCATTCTATGTTGTTCACATTGATAATGACTTCTTTCTTCTAACGCTCCTTGTCTTAAACTAGAATAATTAACGCTTTCTAAATCATTAGCCAAAGTGTTGTAACTTATGTTTAAACTACTTGCGATTGAACGTATAATTGCTTTTGTAAAATCTTTAAATGCACTTGTAGGATGTTGAGGGTCAAATGTTTGAAAATCAGTTCCAGTAGGAAGTTGTTCAAATGTGCCTGGTTCTGCTGACATAATAGGATTGTTAGTATCTGTTTTATCTTCTCCAGTATAAGCAGTTCCGTCTCCTGACTTAAAGAAACCCATTTTACTTGCGCCAACTCTTGCTGCTACAAGTTCTGCTTCCATATAACCATCAAGCATTTTAAGTTGTTTTAAACATGAGGATAATGGAGGTACTCCTCTTGTTTGATTTGGTCTTTCTTGATGATAAAAGTGAATAATTTCTTCTGCTGGTACTATGTTATATTTACTTTTGTCGTATGAAGCTGGACTATGAAAATTATCGTCAGGATGTACTTTTAAAATATAGTAATTAATTGGTTTGCCAAATTTATCTATTTCAACACCCATTCTAATAATATTTCCGTTTTGTAAATTTTCATTTAAGTCATGGTCTAACCTATCAGACTCAATAAATTCTATTGCATATTTAGATTTGTTGTTAAAATTATAAATTGTTCTTACTATTACTTCTCCATCTCTTGCGTAAATTTCAGCAAATAATTTTTGCACTTCATAAAAAGACATTTTGCCATCTGCGGTACAATTTCCTTTTTTGGCAAATTCTTTCCATCTATTTTCAATTAATGAGTTAGCAAAAGTGTCTAAAGCACCGTTAGGGTCTCTACTTCTAACTTGTAGGTGCATACCTCTTGGGCCAACAACATTATCAACATAAGCATTAATAAATCTTCTAGCATAAGCATTGTTTTTAGCTAAATCTCTTGCTCTATATCTTAAAACTTTAATGGTTTGTTTAATTTCGCTATCTGCCGTTTTGCCTGAAGTAACAAAATTACTTAACAGTCTGCTTGTACTACTACCAGCATAGAAATTGTATCTTTTGCCTCTTTTTCTTCTAAAAAAGTTAATTATTCGTTCACGAAATGTCATCAAATCTAACCTTTACTACTGAACCACTTCCTTCATTGTGGTCTATTCTAAATTCTTTTATTTCTTGTTGGTATTTTGCTTTATAAAAATTATACCATGTAATCAATTCTTCAGGAGTTAATTTGTTTAAACTTCTTCCAGCTATTGCATAACTTGATACATCGGAGTCAGCTTTACCCTCAATTAAACTTTCTAATTTGTCTACCATTATTTTAGCATGAGAACGAGTATCTCCAGTAGAGCCAAAATAGTTATCTTTGACAGTTATTTTTCCAGTTTCTAATATTCTTTCTTCACTATCACTTGATTGAGTTACTTTTAATACCCAAAAATAATCGCCAGTTGTAAATCCACCAGTTGCACTATTGTCTAAAGTAAATTTATAGTAATCATCTACTTCTGTTACTGTTGCAGTAAATGAAGTTCCGCCATTGCTTTCTAATCTTGCAGTCCAAGACATAGCATAACTACCAACTGCATAATCTGTTAAATCTTTTCTGTTCCAAACAACAGTTTCGCCTTTATAGATTGTTCTAGGTTCTTTTTCAGGTATATCTGTAAATATATTAGCCATTTAATTTAATTTTCCCATGATGATACGAAATTACCTCTTTTCTTTTGATTTCTCAACCTAGAGGGATTGACTTTTGTTCTTTTTTCGGCTTGCGCCTTTTTGTTTTTAGATAACATTTTTAAATCTGCGTTTAATACTGAAAGGGCTGCCAATGAGTACACTCTGCAATCAAGAGCTTCGTTTCTGCTTCTCATTAATATCCATTCACGCCTTTTAAATCCTCGTCTATATTTAGTAACAATTTTTTCTGCCGTAAGCTGTCTAAAATATTCCTCATCGTATGTCATGGGAAAATGACAATATCCAGCACCAGCATTTTGTATATTAAGTCTTGAATATATTAATTCTTTAGCCGTGTCTACACCAACTGGAAATAATGGACACCTCATAATGTTATTTTTAGATGGACGACCTATAATAGTCTTTCCCTCTCCAGCTTGTCCTTTAATTGCAAACACACGTCTAGCAAGTCTAGGTTTACAAAATTTATAGACTTGATTTGTATGGTGTCCACTATCTATGCAACAGGAAATAATACGCATATCTTCATAGGTTTTAGACAAATGTGTATCTAAATCATTCCATATATTAGGAGCAGATGGATCACCATATATTCTAATATAATCTAAACTCCAACTTTCTTCATCTAGTCCCCAACCTACAACTTCCATTTCAATTCTATCATCTTGAATATCAACACCAGCAGTAATGACTAATACTTCTTCAGGAACAGTAGTATATTCTTCTCGTCTCTTAAATAGACCTAAATCATCAATTCTTTCACCCTCATCTTCCCAACTTTCTCCTAAATAAGTGTTTATAAAAACCCTTAATGTTTCAGGCATTTTTTTAGCCGTTAAAAATTCTGTGGCCGCTTCTTGTAATGAAATCCATGGGCTATAAAGTCCACTCAAATGAAAACCAGCAATACCATTAAACTTATTTTGAGCTTTCCAATGTCCTTTTGATATGCTTCTTATTCTATCTGCATTGTCCATAGTTTTCTTACAATTTGGACACTCAATAACTGCGGTATCAGGTCTGTCTTTTTCCCACTTAACATTTTTCCATTCTAAAATATGAAATTCTTTACAATGTATGCAAGGAACATGAAATTTTCTCATATCACTATTTTCGTATGCTTTTTCTATTCTGCTAACTCCAGCAACAGTAGGAGTTGAAGTCATAACTAATTTACTATCCCAAAATGTTGCACTTCTACGTTTGGCAAGTAAAACAGGATCGCCCTCTGCACCAGCCGTACTTGGATACCTATCTACCTCATCACATAAAACAATTTTAATAGGTCTACTGGCTAAAGAAGCTGGAGAGTTTGCTCCGCAAGCGGTAATATGACCACCCTCAAATGTTTTGTGTAGTGTAGTGTTACCACTATCTCTGCTCTTTACATCTGCAACTTTATTTTTAATAATAGGGGTATCTCTAACCATTGTACTTAATCTATCTTGCGACCAAGAACGTGCCATTTCCAATGTCGGTTGAACCATAAGAATAGGAGCTGGTTCATAAGCAATATAGTAACCTATTGTATTTAATAAAGTTTCTGTTTTGCCAACTTGGGAACATGACATAACAACAACTTCATTTACAGATGGGTCTGCACAAACATCCATAATTTCTTTTTGAAAAATTGCTCTAGATGTCTCAAACTTTCCAGCTTCGCTACTACCCTCTGGCGATAGTACACGAAACCTGTCTGCCCAATCACTTACTGTTAGACTGGGAGGCGGTTTTAATAGGTTTAGACTTGACCTTATTACTTCTGACATTCCTTTTGTCGTTTTTGGTAAGGTCTGTTCCCGCAATTTCGTGGAGGGTGTCATAAATTTTATCCTTTAATATTAATTTAACTTCATTTACATTTTTATATGTTAAAACAACTGGCGCAACCTTATTGGGCATTGATAACAGTTTATTTTTTAACACGCTTAATAAATTAAGCCAATTTTTTTTAACCTCATCTTTTGTTATTAACTCTCCCTGTTGTTTTTGTTTTTCTATTTCTGCCAAATCAGCTTGTGCTTTTAATAATCTATTTCTATTAATAGCCAAGTCCTCCGCAGTATATTCGCCTCCAATTTTAGCTTTTAAATAATCTATGTAACCATGAACACAGGGTATCATGTCATATTCTCCCCTTTGGGCTTTGGGTATTACTTCATCTTTTGCTAATTGTTGTATTCTCCTTTCAGACAACTTTAATAATTGAGAAATAGCTGATAAACTTAATTTAGCCATTAACTTTCTCTAAATAGTTAATTAAATCTGCAATATTATTTTCTTCAACCACTTTTTGCCCTTTCATAATTTTTCTAAAGTCAGTTATTTTATGAAATTGCCCAAATTTACGAGAAATGTGTTTATCGTTAATTTGTTTCTTTAACATTAAAGAACCAATAAGATTTCTTTCTCTATGTGTAATAAATCTTGCTGTCATGGAACCCATTTTCCAAATGAATCTTTACAATAGTTCATAAAAACTACCTTGCCTTTGTATTTGTAAGACCCCCATGATTCGTTGTTGCCATTTTTGTAATTTTTATTCTCAACAAATTTAGCATGCTTATTAAATGCTTGTTCGCAAGTTATTTTTTTAGCCGCCATACCTACTGGTATTTTGACCACCTCATAACTTGATGAAGAAGTTATTAATCCTAAAAATAAAAATAAATAGTTCATTATCTTTTCCCTTGTCCGCGGTATTTCTTATACACACGCTTTTCATCTTTGTTTAAACGCTTTTTATGTCGCCCAATCTTGGGTTTTGATTTTTTAACATAGGTATTAACTCCCCACTTTTGTTTTTTTGCCATTGTGTAATTCGTCTTTCATTTTTTTAATTCTTTCTTCTAATTTGCTAGTATGCAACCAAGCAATTTGGTTGTCATCCCTTAATCTATCAATTTCTTTTAATAAATCATTTTCTCGTTTTTTAACTCTGTCTTTTAAAGTAGATAAATAACATATTGAGTCTATTTGTTCTTCAATAACATCTTCTATCCATTCAGGTATACTTTTAGAGTTTTGAGCCATTGTTTTTTGAAACTTTTTCATTCCTTGTTGGTGTCTAATAAATATTCTATCAATAACATCGTTGGTAACTGGGTCAGATGTTTTAACTGTATATTTTTTCATCAATTCCATGTTTTGTTCAGTAAGTTGAGCATTATCTTTTTTTAAAGCCGCAACATATATACCATCGTTTTCTACTGTTACTTTAAAAGCCGTTTTTGGTTTTTGTATTTTCTTTCTACTCATATTTTTATCTTTTTGGTCGCCATCCTGTATTAAATGTTTTTTTAGAACCCCTTTTTGTCATTCCTGATTGGTCATGCAATCTTTCCACTTCTTCTTCTTCCATTCCTAATTTTTCTTGGATAACTTTATCAGGTACTTTGTTTTCATCTTTTAGTTTTTGAACAATATCTGCCATTAACATTACTCCATGAACACCTCTTGCCCTGTTGTGTCTAATTGTACTCATCATTTGATTTGAAATATCTTTTTCTTTTAATCTTACAACTGGAACCATTCCATCTGTCATTTGAGAGACTTGTTTATCTTTGCTACACAAACTCCATCTGTGAAAACCATCTACAATTTCATTATTTTCTCTAATAACAACTGGTTGTGTCCATCCATCTTCAATTAGTGAAATTTTTAATAGTTTTAACTCTATTGGTGCAACATGATTAGGATTGTAATCGTTTGCTTTTAATTCTGTTGTTTTTACCCACTCAACTTTACTTATTGGCATTTTGTCTTTGGACATCTGATAACTCCTTTGCATATAATTGTTTTCTTGACTCCCATTCTTCAACATAATCTGTAGAAAAATAAGCTGGTTGTTTTCTATCCTTTAAATCTCCCCTTACCGCTATTTTTAATAAAAACTCCCAACAAATGCCTGTAATTGGATGTGGTGTTTTTTTTAAAATAGGATCAGGTGTTTTTTCTTGGTGTAATTTAATCAATTCATTAATCCTGTATTGAATATGCTCTTGTTCTTTTGGAGGAAACTTTCTAATCCAATAAGACAAGTAGTCTTTCCATTCCATCCCATCAGGTTTTTCAGGATTTGATCTGTTAGAGTATAAAACAGTTAAAGCGTGTCTTGCGGCAGTATTGGCACCCCTAACTCTTGTACTCATCTTATCCCAAATATTTGGAAAACACTCATGGTACATCCATAACCCCTCTAGAGGTTCTTCCCCATACGGAGGAGCACATCTTTGAGCAGAATGAGTAATTCCACACTTTTCCATAATATCATAACTTGTATTGTAATCCCAGCCCAGCTCGTTTGGAGCTGTCCAAACATCTTGAGTAGTAAAATCATATATTGGATATACTTTCCAATAATTTCCAATGTTGTTAGTAATGTTTTGTTGTTTTTTTGAACGTATTGGAAAACGAGTTAAATCAATTTTGTTTTTTAGGGCTTCTTGTATTGGTATTGTTTCTTTTGGTTGAATAATATAATTTTCATGCACTCTTTGAGAAACTGCACGATACCTTGTTAAACTTTCATCTGCTCTTATACCCATAACACATCCAGTTCTTCCATAAGTTTCTACTGGAAACAATATTGGACACAAAAAAGGAATAGATAGTCTAGCACTTGGTACATCACTATTGTAATGGTCTATTTTTGTAATTGCTTCAGGAGGTAATGGTCTAACCCACTTGTCTTTTGCTTCAGTTGCCCAAGGATACCAATAAGGTTCTGCTCTACTACAAGCGTTTCTATGTACAACTGGTACACATAACCATTTAAAATTAATATCAGGAATTTTACTTACTCTTCGACAATAATCTTCTGTTTCGTATGGTATTGCTTCTTCATCAAAAAAAACAACCTCTAAAGGTAAACGTTTTCTTTTCCTTGCTACATCTAATGTTAAATTTAAACAGACAGTAGAGTCTTTACCTCCACTAAATGATACAACAATAGTATCAAATTGATCGTAAGCGTTATTTAGTCTTTCATAAGCTAATTCTAATACTGTTTTATTAACGTTTTCTTTTTTTAATATTTTTCCCATATATAGTCCATACCCAAGCTACAATTCCTGATGATAAAACTGTAAATACTGCTCCAGCTACTTTGTAATCTACGCCACCTCCAAAGTTTCCATAGGCCATAAGAGGTGCGCCTACAAATAAAGCAAGACAGATACCATAGAACATACCTTGTTCAGATAACTTCCCTTTTATTATAGTTAATACAGTTGGAATAAGAGTTGATGCTCTTAATGTACCATAAAATAAAAATAAATATAAAATTTTCATGTCAGGTATATTGGCAATGACTAATCCAGCTATTGCTAAACTTACCATACCTATTTTTGCCCAACGCATATCATCATAAGTAATAGTTGTCTTTTTTTGTGAAATATCATGTCCTACCAATGAAGATACTGAACATAATGCACTATCCAACGTTGAAACTAATCCGCTAATTAACATAAATGCAAAAGGTAACAATACCCACGTTGGCAATAAGTGTTGAGCAGTAATTATATTAATTAATTGAGGTTGTCCCTCTAACTTTAGTCCTGCAGCTACAAATCCTATTAGTCCAGTAAAAATTGGAACAATTCCAAACACAATAGCTGAACAAATAAATGCTTTTTTAATTTCTTTCTTTTTTGTAGCAAAGGTTCTTTGCCAAAATGATTGATCGCCAAATGGACCAGCTAATAATCCAATCGTAACTACTATTCCAAATGAATATGCTACTTCAGGATTAAATGGATTACTATAATTGCCTGATATACCACCAATACCATCAAGAACAGTTTGCCATCCACCTCCAGCACTAACAATCCAAGGCACAACAACTAAAACAACAATAAGTATAAACCACATCTGCCAATAGTCAGTTAGAATACTTGCTCTAACTCCACTAACAAAAGAATAAGACAGAGCTGTAATTGAAAGTATTAGAGTAATAAGAAAAAAATCTAATCCAGTTAAATATGCTATAACTGCCCCTCCAGCTAATAACTGAACAGCAAATTGACAAACTGCTAAACCTATTAATTCAATTAAATATAAATTTTGAACCCTATCACTATATTGATCTCTCATAAAACTTGAAAGAGTAAAACCTTTTGGACACATCTCTCGTACTTTGATTGCAAAATAAGTAAAAATTAATAAACAAGCAATGTTTGGTACTGTAAACCAAAACAATCCAGCTATACCTTGCGTATATGCTTTTAAAGTTGCAACAAATAATGCTGGCGCCCATATCCAAGTTGCCGCAACACTAAATCCTGAATGTAACCAACCAACCTGTCTATCAGCTACTAAATAATTTTCTTTTGTTGTACTTGGCTTTAAATAAAACATAGCCAAAACAAACATTAAAACTCCATAACCTAATAATATTGCTATTCCCTCATATTGTGTAAATGCACTACTCATGTTTTGTCTCATCCTCTCTAGCAAGAAAGACTAACGCTTCTGCCGTTGTGTTTAGTTTATTTGTTTGCTTGTAATAGTCTAACCAGTTCATAACTACTACTCTTTCTTGCGGTTTCATTGTAAAGTTTAAATTAACCATTGCATCAGAAAAGTTTGGTGGTTCTATTGTTTGTAATTTTTCAGTTGTAGTAGTAGCTTTAATCTTTTCTAGTTCTACTTCTAAATTTTCTAATTCTACATCTGAATACCCTGTCTGTGTTACTGGAAAATTCTCTAATCGTAGTTTTTGCAGTTCTTCTTTTAATAAACTTACATCCCAACTACTGTCCTGTCCTACTTTGTTGTCTGCAATTCTATATGCTTTAATTTGTTGTTCGCTTAAGTCTGTAACAATAATACAGGGTACATTATCTAATTCTAATTCTTTGGCTGCCTTATATCTAGTGTGTCCAGTTATTATAACATTATCTTTGTCTATCAAGATAGGTTGATTGAAACCAAAATTTTTAATTGAGTCTTTTACTTTTGGTAAACTTAATTCACTATTACGAGGATTACTCTCGTAAGGTTTAATTTCATTTATCTTTAGGTTTGTTATTGTTCTCATTATTTGAAAAGACAATGTTTAAACTAAAACTTCGTCTTTCTCCTTGTTGTTCATAATTTTTGTATTTACTTTTAAATGGATAAACACAATGATCTAAATTAGCTGGAAACATATAAAAATCCCCAACTTGAGGTTTGATCTTTACGTTGTTAGGGCAATTTAATCCAATAGTTCCATATCTAAAGTCTAGGTAGCCTCCAAATGGATTGTGGTCTTTATCTTCTTCTTTCCAGTATTCAGTTATATCTTCAGGCATTCTTAAAAAACCTACGCAAGATATTTGGCAGCCAGTATGAAAGTGATATGGGTTAAAATCTCCAGTAAAACTTCTTACATACCAACCACTAGCAATTCCTACTTTAAACTTATCTTTCATTTCCTCAAACTGTTTACTATCAGGAAACAAATATCGAGAAGTAATTGCTCCTACCCAACTATAATATTTGGCTAAAACATCTTTAGAAATATGCCACTCCTCTTTTACTCTACCAGCTAATTGATTTGACCAATCAACTTGTTCTTTTTTCTTTGCAACAATTTCATCACAGTCTTTGTTAAAGTCATTTACTAATTCTTCAGGAATTTTTGCTTTAAGCAATGTTGGTCCAAATGGACTTGATAACTCTATCTTTAATTGAGGTTGAGACATATATCGTGTCTATCTAAAAACGAAACGAAATGCAAATATATTATGCCTGACTAGGAGAAATGCGAGGTCGGGCAAACCCTAGCATGTTTGCGTCAAAAGGACCCGTAAATCAAGGGTTTTTCGGTCATTTCATTGATATATACCCTATTTATAGGGGTTTTTTTACCTAAAACGCATGGAACGTTTGGCTCTATTAAATTCAGAGGTAAATACAGATGTTATTATTCTTTTAACAAGAACGCTACCCCTCTCATAGAAATTTAGTCTTTTGGGATTGGGTACACTTGGTATAAATGAATAGAGTAATTTTCTCTTATCCCCTACCTTTTGCATCATTACAAATTTAGACCTACCCCCTTTTTTATTTGGCATTACAAACACACCTTTTTCGTTGGTAAGGTGTTTAGGTCTAAACTTAATGTTTCTTCTAAATCCCAGCTTACGTTTAGTATCTCTTGATGGTACTGCTATAAACTGTCCTGTCTTTGGAGTTCTTACTCCTCCGTGCTGGTGCTTTAATAGATAGTCCTTACCAGTATGGTCTAATACAGATGATTGTAACTTACCACGAGGGAAGTCTCTCTTATTACTAAACTTCATTCTTAATACCCCTTTAGCAAACCTACTTGCATTACCTGACTTAAACCCTTGTCTGAATGTATTGTTGATAGCGTCTTTTCTGACATGTTTAGCACAAGTATTGATAGTACGACTTGCAACATAAGGTAATTGTTTCTTGGCAAATCTGGACATTTGCTTTTCAAATTGTTTAATATTAGATGATACTTTTACAGATAGCATTAGTGGAAAGTTTTTTTAGGGTTAATATTTGTTTTAAAACTATATGATTCTTGACGGTCTAATTGTTCTGTCTTCCATAGTACAGATTGTAGAGTTGCCCAGTCATATGCTTTTGCCCAAGAGTCAAACCCTTTTATTGTAATAACAACATCTCTACCTTTTGTGTCAATAGTGGCACTTAATAGACCATCATCTATTTTTGCTATTCTTCGGTTACACTTGTTTACCGAGGATATTTTTGGTTGTTCTTTCAGTTGTTTTTTTAACTTCTTCGATTGTGCCTCTAAATTTTTTAGCCACGTTAAAATTCTTTGCTTCATCATCAGTTAATACCCTATCAGTTTCTTGGACAAGAACACAGTCCTCTTTCCAAACTTTTATTTTATATAGTTTTTTTTTCATAATAAGTGAGGGGTCTAGAAACATTTTAAAACTAAACCCCTCTAGGAGGTAAATAGTGACTAAAGAGGGAGGTTATTCCCTTTAAGACACTATATATCTATATCTGTATTAAAACTATTTGTCTATCTCTATTGAGGCGTTTTCTTTGAATTTATGTATTTTATATTTTATATTATCTTTTAAAAATTGATAATACAGTCCTTCTGAACCCCTATACTGATAACCTAATTTTTTCATTCTCTCTATAAGGGTAGGTGGTCTTTTAGTTTCCTGAACCTCATCATCTAACCAGCATTCCTGATTTAACCATGTTGCTGGATGTTTGGTAAAATCTTTATTGATTTTGTGGTGTGCCGTATATCTTAAAGCTAATTCCTCAACTGTAAGTTCGTATTTTGCCTTTTTAAATGCCTTAAATGCCTTACCTTTGCCTTTCTTCATTTTGTTAGGTATGCTAGACCAAAAATCTTCAAAATGTGAAGTATATATACTTACTTTATTACTTATATTACTTATATTTGTGTCGGTTTTTGTGCGTTGCCTTGTTCGTTCCTGTGTCGGTGGTTCAACAAAAAACTGCCATTTGTCATAATTTTCAATGGTTATTTTTGTTATTCCTGTGTCGGTTACTGTACTCACCATCTTACCTCTTTCGAGTCGGTCTAAAAACCTACGAACCTTACTATTTGACCACTTAAACTTTGTGGCTAAAAAGCGAATACTTGCCACATAATCGCCTCTTTTTACTTCTGTAACAATGCTTGTATTAGGAATACGAATTGTGTCATCTTTGTAACTTGCACCACAAATTAGCCATATCCAACCCTCCCTTTCTGTATATGGTTCTTCCTTAAACATATTATGACCAAATACAGACCTACCTATTTTTACATAACCAGCCATTTAACCTCCTATTTTAACAGTCCTTTTTATCGAGAGAAGCTTTCTTTGGGATTCGATAAGAGCGATAAAAAGTTTCATTTTGTCATCGGAACAAAATGCCTTATAGGGTACTGTTAGAGCCCTCCAAAATTTCTTATCTATCCCAACTCATAATTCATTAAATGTTTCCTTTTCTCCTACTTGCCTCTAAAGTTCTAAATAAATCAATTATAATACCCTCGGTTTTACGTTTATTGTCCATAATATTAAACTTCTCATATACCTCTTTATGTTCTTCAATAAACTTGCCATATTCTTCACTGGCATACCACTTCTCACCTCTGACACCTAAACTTAAATTATCAGAGCATTTATTAGTAATGAAATCACCTTTTAACTTTTTTTTCTTCCAATCTAAATACTCTACTTGGGTTTTTAGTTTAGCATGATCTTCATCTGTTTCTGCTCGGTATATTAACGCTTTTTCTAATCTTTGTTCACTTATCATTTATCCTCCTATGGATAGTTGTACATATCTTCTGCAGTTTTAGCCAAATCTAAAAACCTTTTAAAAGTTCTCCATGACATAACCACTTTTGGTTCTTCAAAGTCCTCAACTAACATTAACAAATCAGCAGAACCAATCCATCTTGCTAATGTTTTAAAGCCAGTACCACCAGCACGAGCCTTAACTTCAATATTAAGTTCCCCCATTTGAGGAACCTTTACAACAACGTCATGAGGCAAACCAAATAAACTGCCTGACATCGGTTGTCTACGAGAATAAATTCCCTCTTTTTCAAGAAGTTTTACTATCTTGTATTCTACTCTCGTTCCTTTTCTTTTCGCTTTTAAACCCATAATTATATTTAAAAATCAAATACCCAACCTTGCTTTTAGGAATTTTAAGAGTATGTGATATTCTTTTTACCATAAATGCAGATAATCCGTTACTACCTTTTTCATATTTTTGTACTTGTTGAAAAGTAACGTTTATTG
>VTLG01010739.1_pt1 | contig 13065 bp, 16 predicted proteins | sample 4694571 | NCBI WGS metagenome assembly VTLG01 (sample SAMN12604809, study PRJNA352737) | marine metagenome | biome: ENVO:00000447; feature: ENVO:00000209|ENVO:00000569|ENVO:01000036; material: ENVO:00002151; isolation source: viral sequences binned using virsorter ... | reverse complement strand
GAATCAAAAAAACAAAAAAATAAAAATTTTTATTATTTATATTTTGATAATTATTTTGATGATTTTTTTTGGGATTAAAATTTAAAAAAAATGGGAAAAGGAAGAAAGAAAAAACCAACAAAAATAAAGGAGATGCAAGGCACCCTTGAAAAAAGTCGAACAATTGAAAATGAAATGGTTGTTGATTTAGTTACTGATTTACCATCTGCTCCATCTTGGCTGTCTAAAATCGGCAAAGAAGAATGGAATAAAGTTACCAATCAACTCTTTAATCTGGAAATGTTGTACTCAGTTGATCTAAGATTAGTGGAAGCTTATTGTAATGAAATCAGTTTATATTTGGAATGTGAAATGAAACTCAGAAAAGAAAACAGAATAGATGAGTTTCAATCTTCAGAAGGAACAGTTTTAAGACGTCAAGCATCTCCTTTAGTTAAAATGAAAAATGATTCCTTAAATAATGCATTAAAATTAGCTGCTCAGTTTGGTTTAACTCCAGTTGCTAGAGCGTCAATTGCTGCTCCTGTTACAACTAATAACACTCAGATAAACAATTATTTTGACTAAGTTTTATTTTGATAAAGAAGCCGCTAAAAAATCTCTTGGATTTATAGAAACATTTTGTACTCACACAAAAGGAGAACTTGCTGGTAAACCTTTACTATTAGAAGATTGGCAAAAGAAAATTGTTGGAGATTTATTTGGTTGGAAACAAGAGAATGGATTAAGGAAATTTAGAACAGCATATATTCAGATTGGAAGGAAGAATGGTAAAAGTACCTTATGTGCTGCAATAGGATTATATATGTTATTTGCAGATGACGAAAGAGGAAGTGAAATATTTTCTGCTGCTGGAGATAGACAACAGGCAGGGATTGTTTTTGAAATAGCTAAAAGGATGATTATCAATAACTTAGAATTAACCAAAAGATCGAAAGTTTTTAGGAACTCAATTACAAACGAAAGTAAAGGAAATTTCTACCAAGCCATTTCTTCTGACTCAAAAACAAAACATGGGTTTAATGCTAACTGTATTATTTTTGATGAATTACATACTCAACCGAACAGAGATTTATGGGACACGCTTTTAACATCAACAGGGAGTAGAAGGCAACCTTTATGTATTGCTATTACAACTGCTGGTTATGATAGGAACTCAATCTGTTGGGAGATTTATAATTATGCTAAACAGGTACAAGATAAAATAATTGAAGATTCAAGTTTTTATTCTTCCGTTTTTGAAGCTGAAATTGAAGATGATATTACAAAAGAATCAACATGGAAAAAAGCTAATCCGAACTATGGAATAAGTTTAAGAAAAGAATATATGCAAAGAGAATCACAAAGAGCAGTCGATGTTCCATCATATCAAAACACTTTTAAAAGATTGATGTTAAATATTTGGACTGACTCAATCACTGCCTGGATTGGTGCAAAAGAATGGGAACTTTGTCAAGGAGATATTGATTTAAAAGAATTAAAAAATAAAGAATGTTGGTGCGGATTAGACTTAGCATCAACAAGAGATATATCTGCATTAGTTTTATTATTTAAAGAAGATGAAAAGTTTATTGTAGTTCCTTACTTTTTTATTCCAGAAGAGAACGCAAAAAAAAGAAGTGAAAGAGATAAAGTAGACTACGTTACATGGATTAGAGATAATCATATTATTGCAACTTCTGGAGATGTTGCCGATTACAATTTTATAAAACAAAAAATAATGGACTTAGGAATGGAATATAGAATACAATCTATCTGTTATGATAGATGGAATGCAAGTCAATTAGTAATTGATTTAACTAATGATGGAGTTCCAATGGAGCCATTTGGACAAGGATTTCAATCCATGGCTGCTCCTTCAAAACAAGCAGAGTCTTTAATATTAAGTAAACAAATTGTACATGATGGAAATCCAGTTCTTAAATGGATGATTGCAAATACTGTTATGGAAGAAGATGCTGCAGGAAACATTAAAGCATCAAAGAAAAAAAGCAGTGAAAAAATTGATGGAGTTGTTTCTTTAATAATGGCCCTCGGTTCTTATATGACAGAGGGAGATATTAGTTCAGTTTATAATGATAGAGGATTATTAATGTTATGATATATATTTATTCATCGGATGGATTTGTTAGGGAGTTCTGGAACAGATCAAAAGAATATAAGACTTTAAAAAGTGCTTATGAATCAGTAGAACAAGAGCATATCGAATTATTTGGCAAAAGAAAATATTCCGATTATAATTCCTTTAGAGTTTGCAGAGATAGAAAAACAAAGGAAACAATGTTACGCAATAAAAAAATAAGATAGATGTATAATTGCAAAAAATTATATAGTGGGAATACTGCAATCAATCCAAAACATCTTTTCGGGTACTCAGAAAAAAGAAAAAAGAAGTATTAATTATTCGATGCCATTTGGTGCATCAACATCTGTCAATCCATCAACAGCCTTAACTTTCTCAGCGGTTTGGAGCGCAATGAGATTACTTTCAGAAAGCGTTTCAACTCTTCCTCTTAATGTTTATAAAAAATCAAACAATGGAGATAGAGTGGAACAAAATAATGATCTATCTTATTTATTAAAATACCAACCGAACACTTATCAAAATAAAATAACTTTTATTGAAAAGATAATGATGGACTTATTGAGTAATGGTAACTCTTATGTAAGAATTGAAAGAAATAATTTAGGAAAACCAATTGAATTATTACCTTTAAATTATAATGATGTTAATGTTTATTTTAAAGATAATAGATTATATTATTCTTCAGAACAATTAAAAGGGACTTATAATGCAGAAGATGTTTTACATTTTAAATTAATAACAAATGTAAATGCCTTAGAACATGGAACTCAAGATGGAGGGATTTTGGGAATGAGTCCTATTACACAATGTAAAAATGCTATTGGTTGGGGAATGGATGTGGAAGAATTTGGTAGAACATTTTTTAAAAATGGAGCTAAACTAAGCGGGGTATTAAAAACTGATAGAGCATTAAGCGAACAGGCTATTGATAGATTAAGAAATAGTTTTAATAATAACTACTCTAAATTGTCAGGTAGTAATCAAACAGCAGTATTGGAGGAAGGACTTGAGTTTCAACCACTTAGCGTTTCATCTGATAATGCACAGTTTTTACAGAGTCGAGAATTTAGTATTTCTGAAATAGCTAGGATTTTTAATGTACCTCCTCATTTATTAAAAGATTTAACTAAGTCAAGTTTTAATAATATAGAAATGCAGAGTCAAGAATTCGTTACTTATTCTTTAATGCCTTATTTAAATAAGATTGAATTAGAGATGAATACTAAGCTATTTAGAAAAACAAATATTGGAAAAGAATATGTAAAATTTAATACTAATGCTTTATTAAGAGGAAATATAAAAGATAGATCAGACTATTATAAAACAGCAATTACAAATGGATGGTTATCTATAAATGAAGTGAGAGCTAAAGAAGAGGAGAATAAAATAGCAGATGGAGACAAACATTTCATTCCTTTAAATATGACTACAATAAAAAATATATAAGATGCCGGCAATACAATGTGAAAATAATAAATGGAAATGGGGGGAATCAGGAGAATGTATTTACAACTCTCAAGAAGAAGCCGAAAAGGATAATACAGATTATAGAGATATGACAAACTTAAATAGTAAAGGATATGATAATGCTGTTAGTTTAATTAAAGAAGGAAAATATAATATTGATTCAGATTGGGATTTTACAGCCGCGGATGGTAACGAACTTTTAGGAGATGATGAATGGGATGAATATGCTAAGTGGTTTTTAGCTTATGATTCTGATGCAGAAGAAGATACTAAAGGTAAATATGGATATCCTTTTGGAAAAAATGGCGAGGTTTACAGGAAGGCTTTGATAGCAACAAGACAATATGCGGGTAGATTTAAACTGGAAGCCATTTTTGATGCGGCTGGAAAACTTATTGATATGATTGACTCAAAAGAGGCAGGAGTAGATATTAACGAAAAAAGACATGTTATTTCTATTACTGAAGATGATAAAACCGTAACAATAGTTTATGAAAAGGATTTAGAAGATGAAGAATACCATGAAGAACCAGAAGAAGAAATTACAGAAGATGTAATTAATGAAAATGAAATAAAAGTATGGGATAAAAAATTTAATAATACAACTATGGAAAAAAGAATATTTAATATTGAAAATAGATTCGAAACAAAAGAAGATGGCAAAGAATTGGTTACTGGTTACGGAAGTATATTTAACTCCAGAAGCGAAAACTTGGGAGGATTTTATGAGTATATATCTCCAACTGCAATTAGTAAAGAAACAATTGAAAAATCGGATGTGCGTGCATTAATTAATCATGATGCTAATTTAATTCTTGCAAGAAATACATCTGGAACTTTAGATTTAACAGTTGATGAAAAAGGTTTAAAATATTCTTTTGAGATTCCACAAACTTCTTATGGAAAAGACTTAGCTATTAATATGAAAAATGGTAATCTGAATCAATCCAGTTTTGCGTTTACAGTTGCAGATGATGAATGGAATACTGATGAAGATGGAAACGATATTAGAACTATTACTGCTATTGATAGATTATATGATATATCAGTAGTTTCATATCCTGCATATAGTCAAGCTGAATCTGATTTAGTTGTTGCGAAAAGAGGACTAACATTATATAAAGAGAAAAAAGAAATAAAAGAAGAGGAAAAAGATTTGGTTGCGCGTTCGTTGGCGAAACTAAAGATAGAATTAATAAAACGTAAATAATAAATTAAAAAAAAGAAATATGAAATCAAGTATTGAATTAAAAGAACTTAGATCAGATTATATTTCTAAATTGGAAGTTATTAAAAAGACTGCTGAATTAGAAGATAGAGATTTGACTAAAGAAGAAAATACCGATATGGATTCTGTTTTGAAAAAAGTAGATGAAATGGATGTAAAAATAGACAGAGCAGAGAAAGCAGAGAAAGCCTTAAGAACAGCTGCATTAGTTTCAGGAACAAAAATCGATCCTAAAGAAGATAAAGATTTAGGGAAATTTACATTTCAAGCGGCAATGCGTGCGGCATATACAGGTAAAGTGGAAGGAGTTATTAAAGAAATGGATCAAGAAGCAAGAACTAAAGCTCATTATACAGGACAAACGTATAGAGGTTTAGCAATTCCATCTTCTATTTTAACAAGAGCACAGGACTATGTTGATACAACTAATCAGAATTCTACTCAGACAATGAGTTTCACAGATCAGTTACAATCTAATCTTGTTTTAGCAAGTGCAGGGGCAAATTTTTATGGGGGTATTGAGAACATGAAATTTCCAGTAATTAGTGGAATTACTTCAGCTTGGCAGCCAGAAACTGGAGGCTCGGAAGCAGATGGAGAAGGAACAACTACAAATGTAGAATTAACTCCTCATAAAGTTATCTCTATTGTAAACGTATCGGCAGAATCGATGGCGCAAAATAGTTCTTTAGAAGCGGCTTTGCAAAGAAATATGGCTGCTAGTGTTGCTACAAAATTAGAGGCTGCTTTATTAGCAAAGGCAGATGTTTCAAACGCTCCTCAATCTATATTTTTAGACGCTAATGCTGGATCAACAGCGGCAGTAAGTGCGGCAACTATAATAGGATTAGAAACAGACGTTTTAGATGCTGGAGTAGAATTAGATGGTGCAAGAATGGCTTATTTAATGGATGTTGATGCTTATAAATTAGCTAAGACTTTAGCAATAGTTTCTTCAGTTGCTCCTTTATGGGACAATACAGATAAGAGATTAAACGGCTACTATGGTTTTGTTTCTAACAATGTTGCTTCTGATGGGGCGGCAGGTAAAGAGCACGTATTATTTGGAGATTTCTCTAAAGTACATATTGCACAATTTGGAGGATTAGATATACTTTTCGATCCATATACTTATGGTGGAATTGGAATCCCAAGAATGATAATTACATCGCTTGTCGATGGGGATGCAACTCAAAATACAACTGCATTTTCTAACTTAATAGAAGCGTAATAATTAGTTATTAATATAAAAGGGCTGGTTTTAAAGCCGGCCCTTTTTTTTTAAAAATATAAATAGATGATTAGAAGTGTAACAGTAAAAACAGCGGCAACAACTCCAGTATTTACAACAGCTCAGGCTAAAGAGTTCTTAAAGGTAGATGTAAGTACAGATGATACTTTAATAGATAATTTAGTGGCGGCGGCAACTGAATCATGTCAGATATATACTAATCAATATTTTATTAATACTGTTTTAAATCAATTAAGTGATAATTGGAATGGATTGAATTATTTATATAAAAGTCCTCTTGTAAGTGTTGCTTCTATAAAATACTATGATTCTGACGATAGCCAACAAACATGGGGCTCATCTAATTATATTGTTGATACTTCTTTACAACCAGCAAGAATAAGTTTAGCAGTGAACAAATCAGCTCCAACTCTTTCTAAAAGAATTAATGCTGTTAATATTGAGTATACAGTAGGTTATGGAACAGCTTCAACAGATGTTCCAGAAGGAATTAGAACAGCAATTATTTTAACTGTTGGGAATTGGTATCAAAACAGACAAAGCGTCATTACTGGAAAAACAGCAACAGAACTTCCTTTGTCAAGTCAATACTTATTAGATCAATATAAAATACAGGTATGCTAAGCATCGGACAGTTTGATAGAAGAATTGAAATACAATCTCCAACCTATTCAACAAATACTTATGGAGAAAGAACAAAAGTTTATGCTACTATCTACACTTTATGGAGTCATTTAAGTTGGAAATCAAGCAAAAGAAAAGAAGAATCTCAAGAGCAAGTTCAAGGAACAGATGTTGTTTTTTATATTCGTAATTTAGGAGTTACAATATTAGGAACATACAGGATTGAATATGATTCAAAAACTTATATTATTCATGGAATTAAAGAAATAGATGGAAGAGAACAATTTTTGGAATTAGCAACAAAATTAAAAGATAACAATTAATGATTACAGTAGAAACAGACAAAGAGAATATTAGAAGTATAATGGCAATGTTCGATGGATTACCAAAAAGAGTTAGCAAAGATGCCGTTTGGGGAAAATTTTGGAAAAAAGTTACTCTTCCTATGTTGAAGGCAGTTGATCCTCCAGTTGCAAAGAAAGATGTTGTATACCCTCCAGATTCTACAAAAACAATTTCAAGAGGTACGTTAAAAAAGTCTATTCAATATTATAGAACAAGAGCTTCAAAACAAAAAGATGTTCATGGTGCTTACATAGGGCCAAGAGTAAAGGGAAAATTTAAAAAAGAAAAAGGAGGGTATTTTGGTGCTTGGGTGGAATACGGGCATAAGATCGGACATAAAGGAACAATGACTAAAGCTAATCCATTCATGGAGAAAGCATTTAATCAAACCAGTCAAACGGTTCTTTCTAATGGATTTACAGATGCAGAGCAAATATTTATAAAGGCAGTTGCTGCAGATGTTAGAAGATTAAAAAAATATGGAACTTTAGGATATTAAAATGGATATAGGAAGAGCAATATATAAAATTTTAAGTGGTAATGTTGCAGTTGCTTCAATGGTTGGAACTCGGATTTCTCCTAATGTTATGCATCAAAGTTCTGCTTTTCCTTTTATTGTTTATGATGTTTCAAGTGATACTCCAGAAGGACAAAAGGATTCGGTTGCTTTATTAGATACAGTGTCAATAATGGTTTCAGGATATGCTAAAAATTATAACGACGCTTCAAAACTTGCTAATTATATAAGAACAGCCTTAGATAGAGTAAACGGCCTTTATGTTGGAGTGAATATACAAGCCATTAATTTTGATGGATATGATGATGTTTTTGATGATATGAGTGGATCGGATGGTGTTTATCGAAAGTCCTTAAATTTTAATGTTAGAATCTTAAATTCTTTTAATAATATATATTCCACTGCTTTTGATGGAGTTGATGATTACGTTTCTTTGGGAGTTTCAAATATGGATACTATAAGAACTGTTGGATCTTTTTCTGCTTGGTTTAAATTAAGTACCACTGCATCAAGTGCAGATGTAATAAGAATATTTACGGACTCTAATAATAATATAAGAGTCTTTTATCATGCTGCTAGTAATGAATTAAGATGTGTTTATTCAGCTGGAGGAACAGCTAATATAGCAACATTAACAGATGAAGTGGAAAATGACGGACTTTGGCATCATGTAACAGGCACATGGATTAGCTCAGGAAATGTAAAAATTTATTTAGATGGAACTTTAAAAGATACTACTTCCATTTCTGGGACTTATTCTGGAAGTGTATCAGCTGCTTCAATTGGTAATAATGCAGATGGAGGCGGATTTTGGATTGGAAGTATAGATGAAGTTAGTATTTTTAATTACGAATTGACGGCTGCTAATGTTACGACATTATACAATTTAGGGATTCCACAACCAGTTTCTTCCGACAGTGGTTTATTTGGATGGTGGAGAATGGGAGATGGTACATTAACAGGTGATGCGATTGCAATATATCCAACAATACCAGATGAAACAGGAACTAACAATGGAACAATGACTAATATGGCAAGTGGAGATTTTGAAGCAGATGTTCCAGAATAAAGATATGGAAAAAAAGTATGTTATAATAGAGAAAAGCTATGTTGATTCAATTGACTTTCAACAGGTAATTGAAACTTCAAAAGCAACACTGAGATATAATTTAGATGGAACAAAAACAATAATTAAATTTATTGGAGATGTCCCTTCTTTTTTAGATGGAGAAACAATACATTCTCATAGTGAAATATTAGAAATAATCAACAATCCAGATAATGGTTGGATTGAATAAAAAAAAATAAAATGAAATATACATTAAAAAAAGAATTAATCGTAAACCATCATAAAACATTACCAGCAGGAACAGTTATGGATGTAACACAAGAATATGCACAATGGTTGGATAACAATGGATATGGAGATGTAAAAATTAAAAAAGTAAAAAAAGAAACGAAAGCAAAAAAAGAAGCTTCAGATAAGGAGCAAGAATTATAATTATAAACAATTTAAAATAATAAAATTATGGCGGCAACAGATGGACAAATAAATGGAACAGAGTTAAGAGTATATTTGGGAGGAACGCTCGTGGCTTATAGTACAAGTGCAACTCTTAATGTTAATCATAGTACAAGATCAACATCTTCAAAAGATAGTGGTGGATGGGAAGATAACATGGAGGGAATGAGAAACTGGGATGTGTCTTGTGATGCATTATATGCGTGGCTAACTCCTGCAGGAGGAGCTATTGGGAATCATACCCTAAGTGATATATTTACTGCATATATAGCAACAAGAGCAAGTTTTGAATTAACTTTTGGTGTAACAACAACTGACTCTGGAGATACAAAATACGTTGGAACAGCTTGGATGACTTCAGCAAGTTTAAGTTCTCCAATGGAAGATACCAGTACTTTTAGTGCTTCTTTTCAAGGAAGTGGAGTATTGGTTCAAACAGTAAGTTAAATAAAAATTTAGATCCAGCCCTTGCGTTTTCTTTTCTGAGTGCGGGGGTTGGTTTCTTTTAATATCAGAAAAGACAAAACACTTAAGAAAATGAAATATGAAATTTTAGAAATTGGGGACAATAAGATGCCTTGCAGGTTTGGATTTAATGCATTAAGGAAATATAGTTTAATGACAGGGGCAACAATGAATGATTTAAATAAATTAGCATCAGGACAAGTTACATTTAATGATGCCTTTAGCTTGATTTATTGTGGATTGGAAGATGGTTACCGGGCGGCAAAAAAACCATTTACTTATAGCATTGATGATGTTACTGATATGTTCGATGGGAACATGGATTGTATGGAAAAAGCTTTTGAGATTCTTGGAAGAGCAATGGGAGAAGGAAACGAAAAAAAGTCAAAAGCCAAGAGAGTGAAAAAGAGCTAACTTGGCAAGAACTTGAAGAGGTTGCATTTGGACAAATGGGAATGAATGTTGATGATTTTTATAACATGCTTCCAAGAGAATTCTGGAATAAGATGGCAGGTTTTTATAAACTTGAAAATATGCGGCAAAGAAGTGATTGGGAGCGAACCAGATGGAGTACCTGTTTATTATTAAACATTCAACTTCCAAAAGGAAAAAGTGTAAAACCAATCGATCTTATTCAGTTTGAATGGGAGGAGGGTAAAAAGAAAATAGATTTTAAAGAGTTAAAAGCAAAAGCAGAATATATTAAAAAATTAGAAGAACATGGCGAGTAAAGCAATAGGATTTTTAAATTTCAAGTTTGGTGCAGATTTAAGGGGTTTTGACAAAGCTATGAAAAAAGCTTCCAAGAAACTTAAAAGATTTGGAAAAAACATTCAAAGAACTGGGAAATCTTTAACAATGGGATTAACTCTTCCTTTAGTTGCTTTAGGAACTGCTTCTATAAAGGCCTTTGATGCTCAAGAAAAAGCAATAGCACAAGTTGAAGCTGGTTTAAAATCAACAGGAAATCAAGTTGGAATCACATCTGCAAAGTTACAACAAATGGCCAAGGATTTACAGGAAACAACCTTATTTGGAGATGAAGAAATTTTACAAGGAGCTACTGCACAACTTTTAACTTTTACAAATATTGTTGGAGAACAATTTGGGAGAACTCAGGTAATGGTTTTAGATTTAGCAACAAGACTTGATGGAGATTTAAAAAGTGCTTCCATCATGCTTGGTAAAGCATTAAATGATCCAGTTGCTAATTTATCTGCATTAAGCAGAGCGGGTATTCAATTCTCAACAGAACAAAAATCATTAATAAAATCTTTAGTTGAAACGAACCAATTAGCAGAGGCTCAAAATATCATATTAGAAGAACTGGAGAAACAATATGGAGGAAGTGCGGAAGCGGCTGCCTTAGCTGGAATGGGGCCGATAAAACAACTTCAAAATCAATTATCGGACTTATCAGAACAAATCGGAAAAAGACTTATTCCTTTTGTTAAGGACTTTGTATCATGGATTACAAAATTAGCTACAAAGTTCGATGGACTATCTTCAAAACAAAAAGATAATATTGTAAAATGGGGATTAATACTTGCCGCGATTGGCCCTGTTTTAATAATCTTTGGAAAACTTGCTACTGGAGTTGGAGGATTAATATCGGCATTTAGAGTCTTAAGTACCTTTTTAAGTACCAATCCTTACGTTGCTTTAGCGGCTGTTGTTATTGCCCTTAGTGTTGCAATTTATAAAGTTGTAGGAGCTTTAAACCGTCAATACGATTCACAAAAAAATGTTAATGAATTAACTAAAGAAGCAGGAAATAGAATTGCTGATGATATTACAAAAATCCATTTATTAACTGCTACAATACAAGATGAAAACACCACGTTAGCAGATAAGAAAACCGCTTTAAATGACTTAAAAAACTTATATCCAGGTTACTATGATGAAGTTGATGAAGCTACTTTTAGTCAAGATATAATGGCAGAATCAACAGAAAGATTAAAAAAGCAATTACTGGGACTGGCAAATATTGAAGTATTTACAGATAGAATTAAAGAAATTAATAGGGAGTTATACGATTTATCGCAAAGTGCTGGAGAAGCAGATTTCGCAACAAGAGCGCTAACATTTGTAGGAACAAAGTTTGCGGCTGGATCGCTTTTGGGGCCGATGGGAGCTGTAACTTCATCCATTGTTGGAGCTTATGAAGTTGCTACAGGAACATTCGCAAAAGAGCTACAGGTTAATATAGACAGTAAAGAAGTTATTGCATTAAATGATGAACTTACTGATTTAACACAGAGAGTTGTTGGCTTACAACAAGAATTTAAAGTAATTACTCCTAAAAAAACACAGCATAATTTGGGTAATTATATAGACGAATTAGAAGACAATGTGGACAAGGGGGCTAAGGTAGTAAAAAAGGCAGTAGATGATTTTACCTTAACAGGAGGGATGGGAGAAGTTTTACTACCATTAGAGTTTGTACTTCCAGACATAACAGAAAATATTAGAACTCCATGGCAGGAATTTACAGAGTCTGCTTCTTTATCAATGGAGGTATTGGGATCAGAATTGGAAACGTTTTGGGAGGATTATATGGTAGGGGCAAAAAGTGCGATTGATGCCGTTACAACATTATTGGGTTCTCAAGCTGAGAAACAAACCAGAATTTTTGAAAATGAGAAAAAAACAAGAGAGAATCTTTTAGATGAAGAATATGAAAAAGAGAAAAAAAGACTGGAAAAAACCATTGTAGATGAAGAACAATTAAGAGATGCTATTTCTCAATTAGATGATGACTATGCATCTAACAAAGAAGACTTATCAGAAGAGATGGATCTTATGGATAAAGATCTTAAAACACAACAAGCAAAAAGAGAGAAAAAGATGGGGATTCTTAGTGCAACTATTTCGGGGGTGGAAGCAGTAATGAGTGCATTAGCAAGTGTACCTCCTCCTGCAAATTTGATCTTTGCATCAATTGTTGCGGGTATGGCTGCCGCAAATGTTGCTACGATTGCCTCTACTCCGATTCCAGTTTTTGCAGAGGGGGGATTAGTTACCGGCCCTACTGTTGGTTTAATTGGAGAAGTATCTTCCGCGTCTAATCCAGAAGTAGTTTCGCCGTTAAATAAACTTAAGCAATTTATGAGTGGAGAAAAAATTGAAGTTGTCGGCAAACTAATAGGAAATGATATTTATTTAAGTAACAGGAAGACAGAATTTAATAGAATAAGAACAGCATAATGGCATTTGGGAAAAGATTTCACAGTGTATATTATTCATCCAATGGAGATGAATATACTTTAGATATCTATTGTGATGGATTTGGAGGAAGTTCAACAGAATTAACTTTAGGGAGTACAGGATGTGTTATAAATTACGAATCAGATGGAGATAAAAAATTTACTCCAGTTATTTCAAGTTCAATGGAGATTCCTATAATAGTAAGTAATGCAACCATCGAGACTTTTATAACAGAATTAAGAGAAAGTTATCAAGAAAAAGAAGTTTATGCTCATTTATATAATGATAATGATGCTACCAGTCCTTTATGGAGTGGATTTGTTTTAATGGATTTAGCATCTTCTCAAGATAT
>VTLG01010078.1_pt1 | contig 13065 bp, 19 predicted proteins | sample 4694571 | NCBI WGS metagenome assembly VTLG01 (sample SAMN12604809, study PRJNA352737) | marine metagenome | biome: ENVO:00000447; feature: ENVO:00000209|ENVO:00000569|ENVO:01000036; material: ENVO:00002151; isolation source: viral sequences binned using virsorter ... | reverse complement strand
ATTTAGTATGTGGTCTTATGCAATTAACCGATTTAAAATTTCAACCAGGCGTAGATAAACAAGATTCCCCTTATGCGGCAGGAGATGATCGACGTTATATCGACTCTCAATTAGTAAGGTTTCATTATGGAAAACCTGAACGTTGGAAAGGATGGGAATACCTTCCAAACCCTAACGAAACCCTTATTGGCGTGGTCCGGGACACGCATTCCTGGGTTAGTTTAAATGGAACCAGATACCTTGCTTTGGGAACCAATAGAAAATTATATATATTAGAAGGCAGTGGTCTTTATGATGTTACACCTATTCGAGACACAGAGAGTTTAACAGATCCTTTTACGACAGTAAGTGGTAGTCCTATCGTGACTGTAACTGATGCATCGCATGGAGCAGTAGTGGGCGACTTTGTTACATTTGATGACACTACCACCAATAATATTGTGGACGGCATAGAATTTAATAATGAATTTGAAATTACGGAAATTGTTGATGCTGGCTCTTATAAAATAACATATTCTTCTGATGCTACGGGATCAACGGCTAGTGGTGGGGGATCAGTAACGGCAACTTATCAAATTTCTATTGGACCTGCTACATCTACCTATGGATATGGTTGGGGTGTTTTAACATGGGGATTAAGTACATGGGGCACCGCTAGGTCTTCATCAAGCGTTACTATTAATGCTCGTCAATGGTCATTAGATAATTTTGGCGAGGACTTGATTGCTACCGTTTTAAACGGGGGCACTTATCAATGGGATACTTCAGGAGGGACATCAACTAGGGCCGTGAGCCTTGGTGCAACAGCCCCGGTAGCTTCTCGTTTTTCTTTAGTATCAGCTGACACAAGACACTTATTTTTATTTGGAACATGCACAACAGTTACAGATGCAGCCACCCAAGATGATTTATTTTTTAGATTTTCTGATCGAGAAAGTTTGACGCAGTGGGCACCAAAAGCGACGAATGAAGCGGGATCATTGCGTATTGCTGATGGTTCCCGTATCATAGGAGCAGTAACATCAACAGGTCAAATTCTGGTATGGACCGATCAATCCTTGCACGGTATTCAATTTGTCGGAACTCCTTTTACATTTGGTCAAAGACAATTAGGAGCTAACTGTGGATTGATAGCACAGCATGCAGCCATTGATGTCAATGGTAAAGCTTTTTGGATGGGTGATGATGCATTCTATATGTACGATGGTGTTGTTAAAAAAATACCATGTTCCGTTCAAGATTATGTATATGATGATTTAAGTTTCACAAATAAAAATGATATTGCTTGCGGTGTTAATCCAGAGTTTAATGAAATTATGTGGTATTATCCCTCAGGCAGCGCTACACAAATTGATAGAGTTGTTGTCTATAATTATTTAGAGGGCACTTGGTATACTACAACATTGGGAAGAACCACCTATCTTGGAAATTACACTTTTGAAAATCCTATAGCTACACAATATGATTCTGCTTTAGTAGCTAATGCCACTACAAGCACAGGAGTAACCAATACTCCTTACGGCGTCACAGCGGGAGCTTCTTACGTCTATAATCAAGAAATAGGAAACAACCAAGCAGATGGAACTGCCTTAACAGCTTCCTTAACAACAGGATCAATTGAAATTGCAAACGGAGATCAGTTTATGTCAGTGAGTAAATTTGTTCCTGACTTTACTTCCCTAACAAATAATGTAGCCGTTACTTTAACATTAGAGGATTATCCTCAATCAACAACAAGTCAAACTACTTCAGGTAATGTTACTAGTACCACGACTAAAATTAATGTAAGAGGAAGAGGACGATCAGTAAAATTAGCTTTTGCAAGTGATACTGTGGATGATACAAATTGGAGATTGGGCTCCATGAAACTTCAACTTAGACCGGACGGAAGAAGATAATGGCTAAAATAACGATTACTCGTTTACCTAATGCTACACCTCAATATGAACCAAGTCAGTTTGATCAAATGATTCGTTTACTCGAACAATTAATTTTAAATTTAAATACTTCTTATTCTCAGGATATAGAAGAAAAATCTTCAGGAAGGAGCTGGTACCTTGGCTGATACCTTTAAAAATGCTGGTGTTGACTTAACCACAACTGATCCAACGACCATTTACACCGTTCCAACGGCAGCCCCTGGTGTTACGGGAACTCCCCCTATTTTTCCAACCACAGCCGTAATTAAATCCATTATCATCTGTAATAATTCTGCGAACACTACTGAGTACACCATAGAATGGACGGACAGTAGCGCTTCGGCAACCTATAAAATTACTAATGATAAGACCATTACTACCGACACGACCTATGAAGTTTTATCGCAGCCCCTAGTTTTGGAGGAATCGGACTTAATTAAAATTACGGCAAATGCCGCAAACGAGATTCACATTACTTTAAGCCTATTGGAAATAACCAAAGGAGATTTGTAATCGACCTTCATTCTTTATTTATTACTCCTGTCTTTACCCTTAATTTAGCAGGCTATGAAAATCTTATTGAAGTTATAAAAAATATTCAAGAGAAAGAGCCTACAAATATTGAAGGGAAAAGCACTGATGGGGGATGGCATAGCCATGATTTTTTACATGAGGATAAACAATTTGCTCAATTAAAAGCAGAAATAATTGAAATGACAAAAGAGACAATGGATCATTTATCCATTATCAATCAAATAGTTCCTGTAATTACCGGTATGTGGGCCGTGGTCAATGGTCCAGGAAGCAGTAATCGTTTACATAGTCACCCCTATAATAATATGTCAGGGGTCTTTTATTTACAAATCCCTGAAGATAGTGGGGCTCTTGTCTTTCATGATCCTCGTCCTCAAAGCGAAGTTCTAGCCCCTCCTAAAAAACCAGGAGAAAGTATTTACACTTCTTCTCGAGTTTCTTGGAAACCCAAGCAAAATGATATATTGTTTTTCCCCTCATGGCTTACCCATGAAGTAGAGAAAAATAATTCCCAAAAGGAAAGAATTGTGATAAGTTTTAATATTGAATTAAAAAGGAGAAACAATGGCTAAAATCATAGAAGAAGCAAAAGTCTTAGGGGAAATTGATGCGGGTGATGGTCGTATGGTTCCTCATATAAGATGTCGTTCAGTGACTACAATTACTAATACAGAAACAAATCAAGAATATGATTCAGAGGAACACGCTACTAATGATGTAGCTGATCCTGGAACAGAAACGAAAGAAGAACACATTAGACGTGATGTAGAAATATTTGCTCCGTCTTTAGCCGATATGGTGGGTGGAAGCGACAGCGATTAAGCACTACAAGCTTCACATTCAATATCAGCTTCATTTCCATTTAACATTACTTTTTCATCAGAAGTATCATGACATCCACACCCCTTAAGGTGCTCGGACAGTGTCTTTTCTAGTCTTAAATTATCTCTCTCCGTAGCTAATAAACGTTCGTGGTAGCGGCTCACCTTGTCAGCGAGGACAGCTATAGCCTTCAATACTTCCTGATTTTCCATTTTTTTCTCCTGATTTAAATTTTTGGGTGAGAACCAATTTAACCATATTTCGTTCCAAAGCAATAGAACTTTTTAAAATTGTTTTCTTGACAAGGAAAATATGATAAAAATAGAATATGTTAGGTGTTACGCTTGAGTAAAGTATGTATAGAAGAAAATTTTTTTCCTTTAGATACATATAATGAAATTGTTCGACAGATGCTTTCTGTTAAATATACTCCTATTGATAAAAATAGAATAAAAGACTACGGGGCAGGTTATTGGTTTACACATACATTACCAAATGACTGTGATGTTCAAAAACAAATGGTAAAACTAATACAAGAAAAATTTAATTTTATTATTTCAGAATTTGTGACACCCTCTGTATACACAATGGTAGGATCAAGTAATAAACCACGACCGCATACTGATTTAGAGATGGGAGCAAGGCATCAATGTTTAATTTACATGGATGGTGAAGAATCAACAAATAATGGAACGGGTTTTTATCATGAAAAAAAACCAGGCGAACACGAGTTAAGTATTCATGTGGGTTTTAAACGTAATAGAGCTATTTTTTTTTCATCTGATGTTTTCCATTCACCCTTACACTGGATGGGTAATGGTTCATTCAGATATTCAATAGCTAATTTTTTTAATTAAGCACTTTTAAATTGTTCTCTTGACAAGGAAATTATGATATGGAAGGGATAGAAAATAGAATGAAAGCAGAAGTAATTACAGATTCCTTTTTTATTGGCCAACATAAAATAGCCAATAAATACATTAAAGACCTTAATAAAAGGTATGAAGCTGCCAAGGACGGTTTAAAAAGTTACGGTCCCCGTCTGGCGGGAAGACTGGATAGTGAATTGGAGATGCTAAACATTATCCAATCAACGGATGCTTTTCCTCAAATCGTTAAATGCATGGAAAAACATATTAAGCAAAGCATTGAATTTCACGATCTACCCAGTCAATCCTACAATTTGGATATTATAGGATGCTGGATAAATGATATGAAAGCGGGGGAATACAATCCTCCCCATACCCATCATGACGGATCTGGCTGGTCAACGGTTCTGTTTTTAAAGATTCCCGAATTCATTAACGATGCAAAAGATCCCCATAAATTCAGGGATGGGTCACTGTGTTTTATAATGCCAGGAAACAACACTTATTACGCTGTCCCCAAAGTCGGGGATTTTTATATTTTTAACGCCCGTCACCAACATTGTGTAATGCCCTTTAAAACCAAAGACCCTAAAGCAATTCGTCGATCCATGTCTTTTAATTTTATAATTAAACCTCCGAAAGCAAAAAATGTTTAATAAAAAAATAATTTTCTGTGCTGTGGATAAAGGAATGTTAGATGTTTGGCCACACCCACAGCCTGCTTCTAGGGTCATACCTCCTGAATACAAAAACCTTAAAAGGTTTAGTGAGGGAGACTTACATAAACCTACAGTTAAAACTTGTATGCCTTTTTTAGATTCTATGACAGCAGGATACATAATACCTTTCGATCAAGATTATTTAATAGATCCTGTTGAAAGTGATTTTAGTGTTATGCCTGCAAATAGAGAACAAAGTGATTTTGGTTTTCATAATAAGACACAATTGCCTAAAGAATGGCATAAGACTACAGGGGAAAATGCAGGTAAATTTATTAATAAATGGTTAATTAAAACACCACCTGGATATAGCTGTTTATTTATACATCCAATGAATAGATTAGAAGAACGCTGGAAAATTATTGAAGGTGTAGTAGATACAGATAAGTATATAAACGTAATTAATTTTCCTTTTATTTTAAAAAAAAGAAATAAACAATTTTTAATTAAAAAGGGAGAACCGATGGTTCAAGTCGTACCATTTAAACGTGAGGCTTGGAAGATGTGGTCTGGTTTTTATTTTGAAAAACTTCATGTTAAAACTTTAAACTTTTTGAGTAGTACATGGGTAGATAGATACAAGTCAATGTTTTGGAATAAAAAAAGTTTTAAATAAATGTACATTAAAGCAAATATAGATGATTGTGCTCTTCTTATAAATGATTTCTTACCAAAAAATTTATTTAAAAAAATTTCTTCTTTCGATTACTCTGCTGATGTAGACTCTCATCGTCAATGGCCAACAAATCTTTTTAAAGATAAAAATAATTTTGTAACAATGAAAAATATAAAACAATCAAAAATACTTGCGACTATAAACAAGGGTAAAATTGAAAGCGATATTGATATATTTAAAAAATTTTCTCAAACACTAATTGATTGTCCATTCATACCTTATCAAATTAATTCAGGAATGCATATTTCCTATTATGAATATGATAAATTTGCAGGAATAAATTGGCATGATGATAATACATTCACTTTAAATTATTCTTTTTATATTCATGATAATTGGGATGATAATTGGGGAGGAGAGACTTTAATTAATACAGGAAGAGGTCTTCCTCTAGCATGTGTGCCCCATCCAAATACATTACTAGTTGTAAAAAATAAAATACCTCACAAAGTTTGCGCTGTAACAGGACCTGTGAAAAGAAAAGTTTTACAAATAAGAGGTGTTTTTATTAGTAGTATTTAGTGCTACGAATAATTAGGATCGTAGTCAATCCACGTTTTAGTCCAGGGAGTCTGCGGTCCTCCAAATCCATCCTCTCTATATTCAGTTTCAGCTTCGTCATGAGATAACTGGGCTTGTTCAATTTGAAGTTGACGAGTATCCGCCCATGTAAGAAGATCCGCTATGGTTGTTGATCCAACAGCATCGGAAACAGCATTTAAGTCCGTATTTCCCGTCATGTTGCCACTAGCGTCCTTGTTTTGAATTTCATTTTGACCAGGTAGATCATTCCAAATAACAGCATGAATAGTGCTGGGTAGTGAAGGCATTGCATTTCCTTTATCCGCCCAACTAATGTGAAAGGAATCATCTATTTTTATATAATCTCCAGGTCCTATTACAATTTGTGTTGCCATAAATATTCCTTAGTGTTTTATAATATAGTTAACCACCACGTAAGGTGAAAAAGTATTGTTTCCCGCTGCCGTTACCGCTCCCGATAAAGCACCGCCACTAGAAGATACTGCCACAGTACCTGTCAGTGTTCCCGCCAAGGTGTGGGCGTGATTATGACCAGTACCTGAACCCGCGTTATCAATACTTGCGACAGGCCCTGGGCGCAATCCCCCCAATGGCCCGTAAGTGTTAGACCCGGCGTTTTTGGTTGCATCTGTAGTGTGTGTGTGGGAAGCCAATTGAGCCGTGGTGAGGGCTGTATTGGAAATGTCCCCCGTTACCGATACCGCTTGGTTGTTGGTAACAGTATTAGTCACCGCACTTACCGCTTGGTTGTTGGTAACAGCCACGGTTACAGTATTCGCGCCTCCCGTTGCCGCCAAGTTGTAGGTATTGCCGTCATATCCCTGAGGAGTTTTTCCCTGCAATTGAGGAACGTTGAAGGTTGTTGAACCGTTGCCCGCTCCGTATGTATCTCCAAGAACCACATAAAGTTCCGCGTAGGTTGTCCGTGAAACGGCAGTACCATCGCATAATAAATATCCGCTAGGGGATGTAGCTTTACCCCAAGGTTTGATTGTGCCTACTTCACTTCTGTTTGTAAAATCTTGTAAATTAGTCATTGTACTTTAGCCTCCAACCATTTCCTGAATCGTAGTATACCAAAGAAACACCTGCACTATTAGTAGAAATTATCATGTCGGCTGCATCTCCTTGAACTTTTTCAGCTCCTCCATCAACGGTAATATTATTGGTTCCTGCATTGCCGTCACCATCAATTATCTTTACTTGCATTCCAATTGTGGGAGAGGCGGGTAATGTTATGGTAATTGCTCCGCTTGAACAATCGCACATAAGATTATCACCATCTGAGGCTGTATAAGGGGAGTCGCCAACTGCTTTTTCCGTCCATGCTTCGCCTAATCCAGCTAAAGTAAAAATATCGTACCAGTTGGTACCATCAGTAGAAACTAAACGGTACTTACCGTTTACAATACTCATAGTATTGCCTGTGGCTCCTAATCGTGCTGTTATGTCCGCACCACCACTAATATTATTGTAAATTCCATAAGTTTTTTGTGTAGCGGGAAATTGAATTGTCTGAGCTGCAGAAACAGTTCCTGAAAAAAGTAATTGACTGTTTCGGGCCTGGTTGTTGGCTTGAGTGTCGGGTCCATCGGCATTGGTTAATGTTATTCCTGTTCCTGTTGTAAGAGCAGGTACTGCATATACACCAGCGATAGCAAATTCAAAAACCTGAGAAAAGTTATTATTGGTAATAGTACCCCAAGTACCAGAATTTTCTCCTGTTACTTGTAGTTCCGTTCTGAGGCCAGTTGAATAGGTTACCATTTAATCTCCTAAATAAGTTTTACTGATTATTACTAAGTTTGTCAAAACTTTTATGCAGCCTTAGTTACTTCTACCCAACTAATAGAACTGTTTGAATCATCAACAACATTCCAACCAGTAATGTCAAGATCTCCAGTAGAGACTGTACCTTCAACACCTGTTAAAGTCAAGGTGGAGCTTGCTTCAATACTTGGGTTACCAGGCGAGGCTGTTGCACTTACTCCTGTTAAAGCATAGGAAGATGTTTGAGTTGCATCTCCTACTGCTGATGTTGCAGCTTGTCCTGTAGGAGTAACATCAGCTCCTGCTGCCGGGGTTACATCACCTTCGGATGAAGTTAAGGCGTTTCCATCGGCATCAACATCAACATCAATGTTAATGGTTTCTTCCCCTAGAGAGGAAGTCATACCCTCCGCTGTCAGCGTAACATTACAGTCCCCCGTAAGAGTGAATGATCCCAAGGATCCTGTTAATACTTCTCCTGTTGGATAGACGCCTGGACTGATGGCTATCAGTACCTCACCAGTAGTTGCATCAAGTTCAGGTTCTGAAGCCGCAACAACGGTTATTTCCGCTCCCGCCGTAATTGAGAATGTTCCAATGGAACTTGTTGCACTTACGCCTGTTACAAAAATTGAAGTAAGAACATCACCTACACTAGATGATAAACCCGCCGCCGTAATTGTTGGAGCTACATCTCCCTGGAATATCATGTCCCCAGTACTTGTTGTTGCACTAGCTCCCGTTAAAGCGTATGAACTTTCTAGAGTCCCCCAAAGATTATCACCCCAACCAATCTCTGTTCCTGTGGTTTGGTTATAGCCTCGACCCCATCCTTCTTGATAGGCAGTGTGTATGCTTTCTTCCCCCAAAGAGGCAGTAAGACCATTAGCCGTAGGGCTAACGGATGCCGTACCTGTTACGGAAGCTACATCATTAGTATTGGAAGTGAGTGTTTGCGCTTGTACAATAGTAACTTCTGCAATACCGATCGCTACGGCATCACCAGCAGTAGACGTTAGTCCCTCCGCCGTTAAAGTTATGTTTGCGTCACCTGTTAATGATTCCTCACCCAGAGAGGATGTTAGTCCATTACCAGTTACGCTGAATATATTATCTGAATTTCCCCACGCTTGTTCACCCCATCCATAACTAGAGGCTGTAGCTGCGGGAGCTCCTGATCCTCGACCCCAACCTGTTCTAGAAATGTTATCGTTTGTAACCGATACATCATCAGTAGAAGAAGTCGCTCCTACGCCCGTCAAGGCGTAGGTTGAAACAATTATAGTTGATCCAACAGAAGAAGTTACGGAATTACCATTAGCTCCAAAAACGTTTGAAGTTATGGTACTAGCCGTACCAGTTGTCGACGTGAGGCCATTGCCTGTGGCTTCAACTGGTGCAAATTGTCCCCATGCACCACTGCCCCAAGTCTCTCGGCCCCATCCTTGGATAGAGGCCATGATTTATTCTCCTTATGCGATCCTTAAAATTGCAGCAGTCGCTTCAGCAGCAGGGAACGTAATTGTAAATGTTCCTGCAGTTGAAGTTTTAACACCACCAAAATCTAAAACACAGACAGATGCATTGGTTGTTAAACCAGTAACTGTGGAACTGTTATAAATCACAGCAGCTTGTGCAGAAATTGTTGCACTTGTGAATGAAAGATCGGGTGAAAAATCACAAACAGCAGTATCAGTTGATAATACTGGTGTAACTGATGTTAAAGCTCCTCCACCTTCAGAATAAGTTCCTGAGGCTCCGACTTCATCGGTTTGTTGAAAAACAGTTGTTGATTTTGATAATGTTGCTTCACTATCGTAAAGTGCTAATTTAAAAGCGTTCCCTGTCGTAGCCGTAAAATCGTGTAGGCCTTTCAGGATCTCCACTTTAAAACTGTTGCATACAGCTTGTACTATTGCCATAATAATCTCCTATGGGTTCCTTGATTCGAGAGGGATACGAATAACGCCATCCCGAAATTCGTCTCTACGGTCACGCCCCATCTCATATGTGGCGAGAGCCTGTACAGACTCGTTAAACATTTTATCATAATATTGTATCATATCTGCTGGACCTTTCAAGTATCCAAGAGCTTGTAAAATACAACCATATAAAAGCACGTTCGGAGCGTTTTGACTTAACCAAGTAGACGTTTGTGTACCGGATAAACCATCAGGCTTGTACGTGTATGCGAGCTCACATGTTAATGCAGCGTCCGGGGTTGGCGCAATATAGTGCGTGTTGTCATCCCACATAGCATAAAACTTAGGGGTGCCTGTTGCTGTTCTATCGGGCCAATACTCATTCATAAACGAAATATCTTTTTGTAGCAAGTAAGTTCTGTCGGGAGTGGCTGAAGCAGCATCATAAATTTGTACATACCGTGAATTTTGCCAGTCACCAGGTAATGGTAAAAAAGGATTGCCTATAGCTAATGTGGCATAATCATATTTACGATAATAAGTAAGATCAACTGTTCTTAAAATTAGATCCTCTATAGATTCTATAAAAGGCAGCACAATGGCATCAGATAAAACATTAGTATCTGTTTCCGTGTAGTTTCTTACATTATCATTTAAATCTGAATACTCGGTCATGACGTACTCACTGTAACATTTCCAGTTCGGGAGATCAATTGTGTTTTCTTATTGGGTTGTTGTACACTTAAAGGCATCATACTTTTTCTAGTGCCTACATAACTAACTCCATTAGCATGATAAGCAGTAAAAGTTTCATCTAATGTTTGAAAACTATTGACGGCCAATCCATCTCCACCACTATTATATTGTCCTAGTGGTATGTCACCGGCATTAGCTATAGCAGGTCCTTGTGGTCCTCCTAAAAAAACTCTTGTAGAAACAACCTGTGGTTTTGCATGTGCTAAGGATTGAGCATCAGTAGGATGATTAGTGGGATTTAATAAAGGAGATTTAGGCTCGTATTCTGAAGTATGAACCCAGGCCCCTGTCCATTCCTGGACCATTTCATTATAGGGGTAAGCTTGTCCATCTCGATCAGAAATACGTAAAGCAAATTTTCCTGATGAATATCTTGCCATTAATATGTTCCTGCTGTTATGCCTATTTTTGGTACAAAGTGAGAGCTTACATTTCCTCTATTAGTATCAGCAGCTCTTCTAAATTCTTCTTCATATACTATCTTTAAAATTTGTGTTCTTTCAGGTGCATATTTTAAAGCAATATAATAAGCAAGACCTGCTGTAAGACAAGGCAAAAAAGAAAAAGGAATTTCACTATTATTGGTATAAGCACCTGAATCTTTCATTCGAAGCATTGCATAAAAAACTACAGTGTAGGCTACATCTGCTGCGGGATATAAATACAAAGTAGGATTAATAGTTTTTTCAAAATAATATTGTGTTGGTCTCCCACCAGAAGTTTTAACTGTATAGTTTAAATAAGTTGAACGACTAATGGGAGAACATGAATATTCATTATTACTGGAATCACGAATAACTAGATCTGTAATTTCTACAATTTCAGATGCTGCATTAGCACCTGATCCATATAAAGCTGTTCCCGCTAAACTAGTAACATCCGCCGCAAGTGCAGCAGTTTGCTGTTGTATAGTCCAAAGATTAAGTCCTCTATTAGACCATTCAGCTAAAAGAAGATTAAGAGAACGACGAGCAGTTTTTAATTGATAACCACTACGGTCCTGTAAACCGCAACGTTCAAACGCCTCTTCAACTATTTCATCAATAGATAAATCAAATGTTGCTGTGCTAGCATAAGTTGGCATTTAATCTCCTATTTACCAACTTTTCCACCTTTAGATTTTCTGGCTACTCCACCTTTAGATTTTTTGGCTACTCCACCTTTCTTGTAACCTCGGTTGAGTTCTCTTATGACTCTTGACTTCTCGGCTCTTCGATTAGGGTTCATGCGCTCTGCATCAATTCGGCCTACTTCTTCCAATAAATTTCTTCGAGCTGTTCCACCTCTTTGACGTTTAATTACGCCTCCTTTTTTCATTACAACTTTTCCACCTTTAGATTTTTTAGTTGCTCCGCCTTTTTTCATTCCTGGTGCAGTCATTAATTCTGTTGGTACACGCTTACTTCTTTCATCGACTCCATATCCTCGTGAATACATCATATCACCTGTACGACCACCTCTATTCATTTTTTTAACTGGTCTACCTAATTTAGATCCATACGTTCCTTTACCTTGGGGCATAATAATTCTCCTTTAAATTTGATGTTTATATTAATAACCTTTATCTCTTTCCTTGTCGATTATATTTTTTCCATGATAATCTTTTATGTTTATTATTTGGTCTTGATCTAGGAGAATGACCAATACTTGTTCTTTTTTTAATAGGAGTAAAATAATCTGTACGACTTGCAAATTGAGTCATTTAAGAAAGCATGCCCACTACCCATAAAACTGCATAGCAGGTTAAAAAGAAAGTTCCAGGTTCCATTAATTATTCCATTTCTCCTTGGCACGAAGCGTCCATCTTTCAAACACTTCCTTGCTTATTTTTTTCTTTATCATTTTTGCTCCATCTGGAAATTCATTGTGTAATGTTATTATTTCCCCACCGGAACTTAATTCCACTAATGCAGGCCCACAAAATGCGTCTTTTGTGTAATCCGTTTCCTTTTTCTTGAGCAGTCTCACTTCCTTCATGCATGAGGAGAGTGATTCCATTGGAACGTACTGTGTCATCCTGTGCTCCTGATCGTTCATATTTCCAAATATGAACATGACGATTACGCTAATGACCTCCATTGGACTCCCTCAATTTATCCTTTAATTTCTCAACGTCATCAAGCAATCGTTCTATGTCGTGCTGTGCCCTCTTTATATTCACTGAATTGCTCATCATAGACTCCATATCTTCCATCATAGACTCTAATTGAGAACTAAGAAATTCTATTAAAAGGTCCTGCTGAGCATCCGCGGGCAAAGCTCCTAATTCACCACGTGGCCATTTGATTCTAAATTCCGTGTTTGCAGTGAGATCGGCCTCCATAAGGGTACTTCGCGTCTCAACATTGTTAAGCCTTTCTTGTATTCCGAAAAAGGCGTAGACTCCAATCCCGACGGCGGCGAGAATCGATAAAAGGTTACGCATAGGCATAGAAATAGCAGTTTTATCCGATACATCGACTCTGTCATTTGCCATTATACTACCACCAATATAAATATTATTACTGTTATGATTCCTATAACTAGGATTAGATT
>VTLG01007307.1_pt1 | contig 13065 bp, 29 predicted proteins | sample 4694571 | NCBI WGS metagenome assembly VTLG01 (sample SAMN12604809, study PRJNA352737) | marine metagenome | biome: ENVO:00000447; feature: ENVO:00000209|ENVO:00000569|ENVO:01000036; material: ENVO:00002151; isolation source: viral sequences binned using virsorter ... | reverse complement strand
ATGAAAGTAAACCTAGCAAAACCTATACTTTCTTGTGGTATTATCACAGAGGGTATTCCACAAATAGTTCCTATGGTCTTGAACACAAGTGGATCATGGGATAAAAATATCTATATATGAGTGATTATGAAGATAAGATAAATCCTGCATATTATGTAGGAACTAAGATACAGCTTATTGATGTAATAGAGGAATTTAATCTTGGACACCATGAAGCGAATGTTTTGAAGTATGTGGTTCGCTACAAATCAAAAGGAAAGCTAGAAGATCTTAAAAAAGCACAATGGTATTTATCAAGATTGATAGAGAGGTATAGCAACTAATGAATAGAGAAAGATTGGCAAAAGATATCACCAGATGGGAGGGTGTTAGATATGAGAAGTATAAATGCAGTTCAAATCTCTGGACTATAGGAGTCGGTCATATGATTAGAGATAATGAACAAGATTTACTAAATAGAGAAAAACCATTAACTAATGAAGAAGTATTAGCAATCTTTGATAAAGATTTATCTAACGCAATAGAAGATACAAAAAAATTTATTGATCCTGCAACCATTGAGCCAGAGGCTTTTGAAGTCTGCGTACATCTTTGCTTTTGGATTGGTTTACCACGACTACAGGGCTTCAAGAGGTGTAAACAAGCATTATTAGATAAAGACTATGTATTAGCTTCTGAAGAACTTTTAGACAGCAAAATGGGTAAGTCAGATGTCAGAGGTTTGGTAAATAGAATAACTGAACTATCAGCAAGAATGAGAGATGTGTAATGTGGGGAATGATTTTAAAACCTTTAGTTGGTGTTGCAGGTGATGTAGTAAAAGGTTTTGTTGAAAAAAAGAAATTACAGTCAGAACAAAAACTTACGAAGATAAAAGCAGAAACTTCTTTGATGGAAAAACAAATCAAAGGTGAAATGGATTGGGATATAGAAGGAATAAAAAATACAAAAGGTTCATGGAAAGATGAATATTTAACTATTTTGTTTTCAATACCATTACTATTATGTTTTTTACCATTTACAGTTGATTATGTAGAAAGAGGATTTGAAGCATTAAGTAAAACACCAGATTGGTATAAATATACTTTAGGGGTGATTGTATCAGCAAGTTTTGGTATAAAAGGTGCTACCAAATTTTTTGGTAAAAAATAGAGAGGGGTAAGGTATGTTAGATATGATGAAAGATTGGTTTGAGGATTTTATGAAACTTAAATCATGGGTTAAAGTATTAGCAGTAGTAGTTGTTGTTGTAATGCTACACCATTGGGTACTACACTAATGCCGAAACATAGTGGAAAAAAAACAAAAGGTCTGACAAAAAAGCAGATGAAACTTCCAAAGCCATTAAGAGATGCTATATTGAAGAAAAAGAAAAAGTAGAAGGGAGTTTACTATGCCATATCACAAAGGTGGTCATTCCAAAGGAATGAAAAAGACCAAGAAGAACAAGATGAGGAAAAAGAAAAAAAAGAAATAATATTGGGGTGGGGATTTTTCCCACCCTGTCATCATCATGGGAATAACTACATCAACATTAATTCAAGAACTGATACCTAGATCATCTTCTGGGAAGCGAAGAAGAAGAAAGCAACCCAAATCATTTAAAGCAAAACAGAAGGTCTTGCGTGTCAAAAATACTTCATATTAAATTTTACGATCATATGTCATTGACTAATGAATGGCATGAACCAGAACTGCTACTCAATACCAAACCTGTCGTCTGTGAGGCATTTGGAAAATTAATCAAAGCTGATGATACAGCATACTACATAGCAAGTATGGTTGGTGGAGATGAAATAGGTTCTTGCCATGTTATTATCAAATCTGCTGTAATTTCAGTCACAGAATACCCAAAAAAAGGCAAATAAAGAGCCATACAGAGCAATCTAGCTGTTCTGATAGACATTCATACTAGGTAAATAAAAACACCCCTCCTTTTTGCGAAAAGAAGATTTATAGTAAGTGAGGGGTGAATGTTAAACCCCAGAAATACTGAATTTCTGGGCAGGAGGATATACTCTTAAAAAAAGAAGTGTTCCATCTACATTTCTACTGATTTTATGTCTAAAATCAATGTCAAATTGGACAAAAAATAATTATAAAAATAATTTGCATTTTCTATAAAATTTTTATATAAATATACTTATGTTAAACACAAAGGAGAATACTAAAATGAGTAAACTTATAGTCACAAAAAGAATGCAGTCTTTAATGGACTGCATTAGCACTATCCATATGGAAGAAGGTAATACACTTTCTAAGATAGACATTTTGAAAAATGCCTATTCAGATAGTTATAAAAGTCATTATGGATCAAGACCAACTTTACCTGCACATTGGACATACATTGATTATCTAAATGCTATGGACAGAATTGCAGATAATATTGAGTGCGAAAAAAAATTAGAAGAACAAGAAAAGTTATTTGCACAAGGTAGAATTGCTGAAGCACTTAACAACACTTATTCTAATTCACCATTCGCAAACTTTTACAAAGGAGTGAACAATGGATAAATATACTTTATGGGAAGTTGTCGATATGTATGGCAACAGGAAAGCACTTGTTAAAACTGAAAATATTTTTTCAAATGAAAACAGAAACTATTATCATGGTAAAGAAATTTGTTTTCAAAATTTTGGAAGATGGTTTAAGTTTGGTGAGTTCTTTAATGGTGGCTATGATCTTGATGAGCCAAGATGCACATTAATCTACCAAAAAGTTGCTACAAAGCAATATTCAAAAAGGAGAGTGCAATGATGAATAAGTGGTCAATACATAGAGGATACTTACAAAATCCTGTTGGATTACCTATTGCTGATGAACTTATCTTTGTAAAACATAAAGAAAGAAGTTTTGAGGCAGTTGCTTTGTTTTCTGGTAAGCAAAGAAAAGTATTTAAGAAGGATCAAGACAGTCTTTTTAATTTTTTATCCAAACCTAAAGTTTGGGATAATAAAGAAGAAATTAAAAAATTTATGTATGAATATCCAAATATGATGAACAAAAAGTTCGAGCAAAACAAACTTACCAAAGAGGTTAAGTTATTCTTAGAGGAGAAACTAAATGTTAAATGATATACTTACAGTAATTGTTCATATCGGAATGATTGGTTTTACACTTTATTTTGTAAAGGAGTTATTTAATGAATAGGCAAAAACTTGCAGAGATAAAGTATGACTTACAAGGTCAGCTTAAAATGAAACTTCATAAATATGAGGTTCATGCAAAAGAAAAGGGTGGAGTATCAGATGCTTTTTTATCTGGTTATTCACTTGCAATAAAAGATTTGGGAATACTTGTTCCAGATTGGAAACATGAAAACCTTAGTAATGAAAACAATCCAAAAGTATTTCCAGATGAACAGGAGAATAATGATGGATAAATTTGTAGAAGCAAATTCAAGTAATTATGAAAGACTTAGCATCAAAGACAGAATAAAAGCATTTCAGCAATTAGGTAAAAATGCAGGTCACATCATTACTAAACGACAAGCAAAAGAACTTATGAACGAACATATGTCTGCAAAGACTTGGATCAATTCAACATATCAAGTTATGGTTTGGTCTGGTAAATCAGTAGATAAGTTTTTGAGAATACCATCTTTTCATGGAACTTTTGATTATCTATCAATTAAAAGAAGGGATTTGGCAGTTTGTAGAAATTGGTCAGACTTTCAAACAATCAAAAATCTTCTTTGTAAAGATGGAGATAAAAGATATGCGATTGAAATATATCCACCAGAGAGCAGACTTATGAATACTGCAAATCAATATCACATTTGGGTTTTTCCAAAAGATTTTGATTTGGGTATAGGTTTTACTCAAAGAGAAGTAGTGGATAGAACGCAAGAACAATCTTTTACAATGAATGGTCAAACATTCACAACAAGACAAGACTACAAGGAAGGAGAAACAAATGAAAATTCTTAAATTTACAGGCAAGAGTAAATCAGAAAAGTACACAACAATTCGTGTCAAGACTTCTGATTTAGATAGAATAAAAAAAGCATTTGGTGAGAAGAACATGACATCAACTTGGCATGATATTTTTACACAAATGACTAATACTTGTTTTTTGGATAAACGATAATGCCAAAAGAACTAAAACCATTTATGAGTTTAGTTGCGAAGCTATACTTAAATTATGGGTACGAATACTACCCATTATGCAGATATGAACAGGAGAGAATAAATGTTAAAGAAGTTGTTAGTCATGTTAATGATTACCTCATGCTCTTACAAGCCAATAGTAGATAATCGTGGATTGAATGGCAAAGAAGTTAGCTATAGATACAATGATGATCTATCAACTTGTAAAGAGATAGCAAAAGAAAACACACCTGTTTATGAGCCACTAAAATATGCTTATAATTGGTATGTAAGACCACAGCTTTTATGGTTGCCAGACAAAGCACCCTATTCATACAAAGCTATGGTGAACAAGTGTCTTACAAATAGAGGACACAGTATAATAACAGGAGAATAAACTATGGAAAAAAGAAACGACTATCTAATCAAAGCATTAGAGAAAGCAAGGAAGGAATTTAAGGAACTTAAAAAGTCTGGAAAAAATAATTTCTTCAAAACAGCAGGTGGAAAACCACATGAATACAGTACCTTAAATGATGTGTTTACAGCTTGTAGAGATGCACTTATGAAAAATGATCTCAACATTATGTATAATTTATCATATAAAGAAGGTATGAATTTTTTGACTACAACATTACATCATGTATCTAGTGGTCAGAAAGAAACATCAACATCAATTTTAGGTAATGCTCAAATGACAAGTCAAGCACTTGGATCAGCAATAACTTATATGAGAAGATATCATATTCAAGCTATGTTGAACTTAGAGGGTGATTTTGAAGATGATGGTAATGAAGCATCTAAGAAACCTGCACCACAAAAACAAACTACAGCACAAGTGCTAGATGACAACATAGGGGGGTTAGAATTATGAACAAAGTAAATCTCACTTTATTTGTTAATGAGAATAAGAAAACAAATCCATTAGCACCACCATATACAAATAGTAAGTTTCAACCGAAGCAGGATATAGTGCTGAAAGCTGATACTGTGTATGAAATGTCGTTGTTTAAGAACACGCATGATTTTGAGAAAAATCAATTTCTTGATAAAAATGGAAACCCTACTCATCGTCTTTCTATTACAATCAGAGAGAGTGAGTATTGGGCAAATCAAAAAGAAGTAGTAGAAAAAAACCTTCATCATATTACAGAAGAAAAACCAAAAGCTGTTAATGATGATGACATACCATTTTGATTATCAAGGATAAAAAATTTATGCTTTATTGCTTGGATAACTTTCCTTGCTATCCATGTCAATTGATGGGGTACAACAACATGAGTGAAACAAGACAGTTCCACCATATTCAGTACCCCAGATATGGTGCTATGTTAAGAGATGACAGTAGGGGAGTTGTTGTTTGTTATAATTGCCATGTCAAAATTCATACTAAGTATGGAGAAAGAAAGTTCTGGGAAATGATGGAAGTAGATCCAAATATTTATGCAGGACAAATTTACAAACACTATAAGGAGAATATTTATGAAAAAAAGAAGCCAAAACGAAAGCATACTAGATCATCTAATAGAAAAAAGAACGATTAACCCATTACAAGCACTTCAGTTGTATGGGTGTTTTAGATTATCAGCTAGGATATTTGATCTCAAAGAAAGAGGTATCAATATCGAAAAACACACAGAGAAAGACAGATCCACAGGTAAAGAATACGCTGTCTATACTCTGATTGGTAGATAGTGGGTATATTCTCACCAGATCAGCTAAAAAGAGTTCAATGCTTGGATTGTAAAAAAAAATATACAAAAGCTATGTGCATGATTATAGTCCAAGCATATACTCTACGACTTTGTATTAAATGTTATAACAGGAGAACTAAGAATGGCAAAATTACCTAAGATGAATTTATTTGTAGATGCTTTTAATTCAGACACAGTATATCTAACAGAAGAAGAACTTGGTCTATATATGAGAATGATTTTTTATGCTTGGACACATGATGCTTATTTACCAAAGGATAAAGAGATAATTTATTGTTTACCAAAAAAACCAAATGATGCTCTGGTCGATAAAATACTTAAATTATTCTGGACAGAAGATGACAAAGGTTTCTACCAGAAAAGAATGTTGAAAGAGTATCAGTATGCTATGGAAGTATCTTTTAAGGCTAGTGAGTCAGCAAAGAAACGATATGCCAACGCAGAGCAAACGCATAGCGATCCTTCAGCTACTATAACTAAAACAAGAACTACTACTATAACTAATAAAAATATATATATAGATCAGTTCAATAAATTTTGGGAATTAGTAAATAATAAAGTCAGTAAAGGACAGGCTTCTAAGAATTATCAAAAATTAGATAAAGAATGGGCATTACAACCCAAAGAATTAGCTGAAGCATACAATGATTATTACAATTCAATACCAGAGAAGAAGTATGCAAAACAACCTGCTTTCTGGTTATCAGCAGAAAAGTATTTAGACGAAAAACCTAAAGAATACAGTAAAAAAGAAGAAGATAATTATAAATTACAATCTTATGTTGAGATGTATCGTAAAGGAATTAGATTACCTATTTGGAGTAAACAAGACTTAGACAAACTTGAAGCACTTGCAAAACAAACTAATTAAACTATCTTTCAATCATGGAACATGAGCCACAACCAGAACATTATATTATTGTAGAGGAGAAAGATGGAACATTCTCTGCATTTATAAGATATGCAAACTTTGAAAGCAAATCTGAAGCTGAAAAAGGATTGCAGTTAGTAATGGATCTCATGGGGTTTAAACTACAACCGAATATAACTTATCATTAATGGCAAGACCAAAACAATACGATATCAAACCAGAAGAAATCACAAAACTTAGTTCATATGGTTGCACTAACTTAGAGATAGCTGACTTCTATGGTTGTGATGAAAGCCTAATTAGAAAGAGTTATTCCGAATATTTGAAAAAAGGCAGAAGCGAAGGTAAAATCAGATTAAGAAAGATACAATGGCAGATAGCAGAGAAGGGTAATGCAGTCATGGGTATCTGGCTTGGTAAGAATATATTAGGTCAATCAGACAATGGAATGATGGAAGATGATGATACACCATTACCATTTAATGTAGAGTGATACAGCTTTTCAATAATGATTGTTTTGATGTTTTTTCAAAAATAGAAGATAATTCTATAGATCTCATACTTACAGATCCACCATATGGTACAACAGCTTGTAAGTGGGATAGTATTATTCCCTTTGATCCTATGTGGAAACAGTTAAAAAGAATTATCACAGATAATGGTTGTATTGCTTTATTTGGTAGTGAACCATTTAGCAGTTCTTTAAGAATTAGCAATATTAAATGGTTTAGATATGATTGGATTTGGGAAAAAACTAGACCAACAGGATTTTTTTTAGCAAAAAAACAACCTTTAAAAATACACGAAAATATTTCCATTTTTTATAAAAAACAATGTTTCTATAATCCATTAAAAAAAAAAGCAGATGAAAAAAAAATTGACAGAAGAAAAACTTTTAATCCAACAAAAAGCCCATATTTGGGTGGTATAATAAAAAATAGAACTAAAGATGATGGCACAAGATTTCCATTATCAATACAAAAGTTTTCATCAATAAGTCAAAAAGGTCAGCACCCAACACAAAAACCAATAGCTTTATTAGAATATCTAATAAAAACCTACACAAATAAAAATGAAACAGTTTTAGATTTTACTATGGGTAGTGGTTCGACAGGAGTTGCTAGTAAAAACCTAAACAGGAATTTTATTGGTATTGAAAAAGATAAAAAATACTTTGAATTAGCAAAATCAAGAATACACTATGCCTTTATCTAAAGCACAAAAAGAAGTATTTACATCAGAAGCTAGGTTTAGAGTTCTTATTACAGGGAGAAGATTTGGTAAAACATTTCTGGCTCTTAATGAATTAGCTAAATTTTCAAGATATCCAAAGAAGAAAGTCTGGTATATAGCACCAACTTACAGAATGTGTAAAGACATTATGCTTGATCCATTGGTCGATAAAATGACAAAACACAAATGGATCAGCAAAGTAAACTATTCTGATCTCACAATAACATTAAGAAATAAATCACTAATACAGCTTAGATCATCAGAAAACTTCAATGCTCTAAGAGGTGTAGGACTAGACTTTATCTGTATTGATGAGTTTTCAGATGTAGATGAGAGAGCATGGTTTGAAGTTCTTAGACCAACATTATCAGATAAATCTAAGGAAGGATCAGCATTGTTTCTGGGTACACCCAGAGGTTATGGTAATTGGAGTTATAATCTGTTCACAAAACAGGAAACAGATAATAATTGGAAATCATTTAAGTACACTACATTAGATGGTGGTCAAGTATCAGCAAACGAAATAGAACAAGCAAAACAAGATCTTGATGAAAGAACATTCAAGCAAGAATATCTAAGTGACTTTGTAAACTATAGTGGTGCTATATATTACAACTTCAATAGAGAAGAAAATGTTTTGAAAGAATACATACCAAGTTCTAATACCATACACATTGGGGTTGATTTCAACCTTGATCCTATGAGTGCAGTAGTATCAGAAGTTAAACAAGATTATTTGTATGTATATGATGAAATTGTTATCTATGGCAGTAATACTGACGAACTTGTTGAAGAAATCAACTATAGATACTCTGGAAAACATATCTTTGTATATCCAGATCCTGCATCAAAGCAAAGGAAAACAAGTGCAGGTGGTAGAACAGATTTATCTATTTTAAAAAACGCAGGGTACAATGTAAGAGTTAGAAATGCACACCCATTAGTTCGTGACAGGATCAATGCAGTAAATACAAAACTAAAAAACACAAAAGGTGTTCGCACATTATTTATTGCAAATAAGTGTAAGAATGTGATAAAGAGTATAGAAAGACAAATTTATAAAGAGGGAACAAGTTTACCAGATAAGGAAAACAATTACGATCACATGAATGATGCTCTAGGATATTTGATAGAATTTTTATACCCAATAAGAACACACTTTAAACCCTCACCACCAAAGAGGTTCAGCTAATGCCAAACTATACAAGAGATTACTTAACAGAAAGACATGATGATTATGAGTCTAAATTTCAAGATTGGAACTTTCATTTATTATCATATCTAGGTGGTCAAGATTACCAAAATGGCTATCTACTCAATAGATATGTTCTAGAGTCTGATGAAGAATACATCAAGAGAATGAACAATACTGCTATTGATAATCATTGTAAAAATGTAGTGCAAATCTACTCATCATTCCTATTCAGAGTGCCACCAACAAGAAACTATGGCAGTTTATCTGGAGATGAACAACTAGAGAACTTTCTCAAAGATGCAGATTTAGATGGTAGATCTTTTGACAATATCATTAGAGAAATGCAAATTAATGCTTCTATCTATGGTACTTGTTGGGCAATCATGGATAAACCTGCTGTTCAAACAGAAACCAGAGCAGAAGAAATACAGCTAGATATCAGACCATACATATCAGTTTACACACCAGAGAATGTGTTGAATTGGAAGTATCAAAGAATGATAAATGGTAGATATGAACTAACAGAACTTACATTATTAGAAAACCTACAAAATGATGTAGCTACACTTAGAGTATGGACAAAAGAAGATATCACTACTTTGATGGTCAAAGAGTTCAACAAAGGATATTCCACATCTCAACCAATATTGATAGACGAGATGCCAAACATGATAAACGAGATACCTGCTGTTGTTCTTTACAACCAGAAGTCACAAAAAAGAGCAATAGGTATTAGTGATTTACAAGATGTGGCAGAACTACAGAAATCAATTTACAATGATTATTCAGAGATAGAACAGCTTATCAGATTATCTAATCACCCAAGTCTAGTCAAAACACCTAATGTAGAAGCTAGTGCAGGTGCAGGATCAATTATTGAGATACCAGAAGATATGCAATCAGATTTGAAACCCTACATTATACAACCTTCTTCACAGTCTTTGACAGGTATTATGGATTGTATCAACATGAAAGTAGATGCAATCAACAGAGTCACACATATGGGTTCTGTAAGAGGCACAGAGAAAACAATCAATTCTGGTATTGCATTACAAACAGAGTTTGAATTACTCAATGCTAGATTATCAGAGAAAGCAGATTACTTACAAAATGCAGAAGAACATATCTGGAGATTGTTTGCTAAATGGCAGGACAAAGAGTTTGATGGTGAGATAGAATATCCAGATAGTTTTAATCTAAGAGATTATTCTGCTGATCTACAGTTCTTACAAGTAGCAAAAGCATCTGGTGTTGCATCAGATACATTTGCAAAAGAAGTAGATAAACAAATAGCTAGAGCAGTAGTAGAAGATGATGAAAAGATAGCAGATATTGATAGTGAGATAGAAGCAAAACCTAGACCAATAGGTCAGTTCTCAACACCTGCAATCGAGGGTGAAGAAGTTGCCGAAGCATAGAAAAAGACGCAGAGTACCAAAGGATAAGAAAACAGGTGTACCAAAGAAATATTTATCTGGACTCAAGAAAGAAGAAGAACGCAAAAGACGAGCAAGACTCATTAAAAGAGTTAGTTCACTATATAGAAGTGGTAGAAGAATACCTGCAAGTCTGCTTAGATCAAGGACTAGAGCATAATGGCAAGTAAATTTAGACGACCATTATCTGCTTCAGTACAAGCAACACTTAGAGCCAAAGCAAAGAAAAGCAAAAGATATACATATGGAACACTAGCCAAAGTATATCGTAGAGGACAGGGTGCGTTTTTATCAGCAGGAAGCAGACGAGTTCCTATGTCAGCTTGGGCTATGGGTAGAGTCAATAGTTTTCTTAGAGGTTCAAGAAAACATGATTTAGATTTAAGAAAGAAGAAAAAATAATGGTAAAAGTAGCATCAATCAAAAATATCATCAAAGATCTAACACCAAGACAACAAAGAACTATGCGTAGTCATGCAAGACACCACAGTCTAAAACACATGAGATCTATGGCTAGATCTATGAAGAATGGCAAAACATTTGGTCAAGCACATACTACAGCTATGAGAAATGTTGGAAAGTAATGCCTTTAATACAAGGCTACAGTAAAAAATCTATTGATAAGAATATCAGAACAGAGATGAGATCTGGTAAATCAAGGAAACAAGCTGTTGCAATAGCATTATCTGTTGCTAAAAAAGCAAAGAAAAGAAGAAGAAAATAATGGCAACATATCGAGGCAGATCAGTCAAACTAAATAAACCATTTAGAACACCCAATAAAAGCAAGAAGTTTGGAGTTTATGTAAGAGATAGATCATCTGGTAAAGTAAGAATAGTTAGATTTGGTGATCCAAATATGAAGATTAAGAAGAACATTCCTGCCAGACAAAGGTCATTTTTGGCTAGAATGGGTGGTGTTTTGAAGCAAGTAAAAGGGCAAAAGTCACTATCACCTGCTTTTTGGTCAATAAAAGCATGGAAAAAAAGTTTTCCTTTGTAGTTGCATTTTTATAGAAAATCTATAGATTTATTATCATGTTAAACACAAAGGAGAATACAATGATTAACTTAAAAAAACTTTCTCTCAAAGAACTTAAAAGAAAAGAAACAAGAGAGTTAGCAAGACTTCAAAAACTTTTTTTAGCTTGTCTTGAACAAAGAAAAAAAGATGGAAACCACAGAAACCATATTGAGGAAAGAATTAACAAAGCTATGGTTGCTATCACAATTAAATACAATATGGAAAGATTTAGGAGAGTTAAATAATGATTAAAAAAGAAACAATGACTCAACTTGAAAATCTACTAATCAAACATCTTTGGGAAGATTGTGATTTCCCATCTGGTGTTAGATTTGATTATTCTGTTGTAAGTGGTGGTTATCTTGAACCTGCCCAAGTAAAAGGTGCTGAACTTACAGTAGGACAATGGAAGGGTGTTTTTGGATCATTAGTAAAAAAAGAATATATTGAACATCTATATGATCTAAATGACTCTAAAAGATTTCCTGTTTTTGGTTTTACAAAAGCAGGTAGTAAACTTGCCAATAAACTTTCAAAAAGAAGATTTAAAGGTGAAGAAGAAATCAAATCACATCTTTAATACATAATTTACTTATCTGCCATTTCATTATATACAAAATGGAATGGCAGACGCATTCAAAGACAGTTTCAAACAATTTGCAAATAAGAAGCAAGGTATTTTAAATAAATTAATAGATAGCCATGAAGAAAGATTACTTGGCACATTAAAAAAATTAGAAGATGATATTATTGCAGAACTAACAAAAGCAACATCTGGTGGTGTCAATCTAACAACACAACTTGCAATACAACTAAGACCAAATCTTAAAAGACTTATTGAAGAAAACTTTTTAAAAGAAGCAGATACTATTGTTTCTGAATATGATGAGATAGTGAAAGAATATCAGAAGTTTATAAGACCATTACAAATACCAGATAGTTTCAAAACACTTACTAAACCAGATCTCAAAGTAATCAATGATCTAAAGTTTTTGTCATTCTCTGGATTTGAAGATGTTGCAAACAGATTTTTAGATACAGTTGCCAACGAAGTATATCAATCTTCTGTGACAGGCAGACCATTCAATGAAATGGTAAAAAACATTAGAGGACAGATTAATGGTGTTTATCAAAGATCAAATGAAACGGCTATTAATAGACTTGTTGATTACATAGATAAAAATAGATATTCAGATAATGCAGAAACTATTGCAAGAGTAAAAAGTGCAAGAGAAATATTACACACTAAATATGCTTCAGATATTCTGGGCAACAATATGCGTAGATATGCAGGACAAATTGCACATGATAGTTTGATGCAATTTGATGGACAGTTTACCATCTATAAAGGTAAAGAAGCAGGAATAACAAAGTTTCAGTATGTAGGAACTAATATCACTACTACTAGACCATTTTGTAGAAACAATCTAAATAAAGTTTTTACAGAAGAAGAAGCAAGGAGTTTGTGGTCTAGTACATCATGGAATGGTAAGTCTGGAACTG
>VTLG01004842.1_pt1 | contig 13066 bp, 5 predicted proteins | sample 4694571 | NCBI WGS metagenome assembly VTLG01 (sample SAMN12604809, study PRJNA352737) | marine metagenome | biome: ENVO:00000447; feature: ENVO:00000209|ENVO:00000569|ENVO:01000036; material: ENVO:00002151; isolation source: viral sequences binned using virsorter ... | reverse complement strand
GAGGTTTTCCTTTTTACAGTTATATCATTAAAAAGAGTTCCAAAAGTAGCAACACTTTTGAAGATAGTTTTGTGGTAAAAATATTCATTATATAGAGCCATAACAAATATATTTATAAGGGTTGTTAATAATCTTCTTCGGAGAATGGATTATTTTCTGAAAAGTCAATTACTTCATCTGCTTCTTTTTCATAATCAAGATTGTCGGATAGTGGATCATTTGGCATATCCAATTCAACATCTTCATAACTATCGGGCAAATCTATCTCATAAGATGCTCCAGCATCGCCGACTACATTTACACCTTCAACAAACTTACCAACAACATCAATAAGTTCTAAAGTATTATTTGCCCATGAAGCAACTCTACCTTTTGCAGTAGCAGAAGCTAAATCAGTACCTTGGAAAGCATTCTCACCTACAACATAGTCACCTGTTCCGTTTGTAGTTGTCAATTCAATTGAATAAGCATTTTCATATTGGATATTGTCGATATCCTCAACTCCAGTATTAATCATCTGATTAGAATATTCAAAAAGTTCTAACTTCAACCTATATACAAACTTTTTACCAAGAGTGTAGAATATTTGCTCATCTTCAACAAACATAACTTCAAAAAGTTGCTTATTGAAAGGAAAGAAAATCAAGTCACCCTCTTTTGGTCTTCCTATATTAAGGGTGTCAAATCTGTTAACCATTACAGTAAGTTCTAAAGTGTCACGAATTTCGACACCAAACTTTGATAGGAAATCACCTTCACCACCAAATTGTTCAACACTATCAATAAACATTTCGATATCATGAGTTGTATTAAACCGAGAAATTTCAACATCTTTGAATAAGGAATCTATCTTTTGAATGTCTCTTGGTACATACTGAACATCAATTCCGTGAATCTTGATTGACTCTTCCATTAAGTCATCATACAGATCCTGTTCTGATTGTGAAGAATAGTTTTTATTGAAATAAGGATTAGTTGACATAATTACCCCATGTAAAAAGTTGGAGGTTCTTCATAGGTGTTTCTCAACTCTTCCTCAAGTTCTCTTAACCTTGTTTGAGCTTCTGATAGAATATCTCCACCGTTGAAAGTTACACCGCCTGGCATCTGAACTCCAGAATATTTACTGAGATTATGACCCCATTGCTCTCTAAACAATTCAGTAGTGTAATCCCTCAACCATCTATCAGCCCAAACTTGGTTATAAACTGTAGGGTCTACTATTTGATATGCTTGAATAACAATGTAATTTCCAACAGTAACATCGTCCCAGTTCATGTCAATATGAAGTTTATCAGTATGTCTTCTATATCTCAAAGGTTTTTTACCGTTTAATAATTCATTAATCAGATTTACATTTTCCTTTGTAGCAACATAATGCTGTAAACTTGCAGGAGTCGAACTTGAAGAATATATTGCATCCCAGTTCATATGGTATTCGGCATCAAAAAGAATTTCGGTGGAACTTCCAGTATTTAAATCTAATATTCGTTCAATAGATATTACAGCATCACTCATTTCAATATATCCATTATCTATGTTGGTTTGAGTTAATTCATGTTTGATTATAACTCGTTCTACACCATCATAATGAAAGTCGTGATACATTTTTAGAGCATCGTCAATTCTATCTTCTAACTGCTCGTCAGCAACATTTATCTCTATTACAGGTTTGCCAAGTTTTCTTAAACAAAACTGCTTCAGTTCTTCTCTACTTGTAGGATTAGCCATACCCACTCCTTTATAAAACAAAAGTTTGGCGAAACCTCATAAATTATTTCCGCTTTAGTCCTACCAGACCCGAACGATTTGTGAAAGTATATTGGTAGCCATACCATGCTTTGTCGTTCCTTATGCAAGTTCAAATCTACTATCTTTAAAAATTAATAGAATGAAAACTTCTTAAAGTGCTAAAAATAAAACATAAAAAATATAAGATTGTTTTCTTTTAAAACGATAAAGAATTCAACTTGTCTCGCATCAAATATATTTATAAGTTATACACCTGCAGGTTCTTGTAGGGCAACTGCTCGTAGATTTCTGACTTTAGGTACTTTTGAATTATTAGTTGAGGACATTACTATTTTAATAGCATAAGTATCAAAATTACTTGCTCCATCTAAATTAACTCCGGCCGCATTCCCAAAAACAAACTCCCTATAATCATTATTATATTCAGAGAAAATGTAGTCAGGGGTTATCTGAGTCATCAAATACCAATCTTTTTGACTGAAAGGAGTTTGGTCATTTATATTTCCAACTTTATAATAAACGGATATCCCAGTCTCAACAGTTTTATACATATCCAAATAAACTCTTATATCCTTAGATTGATATGGAGTTTTTAGATTCACCTGTTTAGAAATATAACAAACTTCAGTTTTAGGTTTGCTACTAGTAGGTTCCAAAAGTAATGAATTGTTTATTTTATTTTGAACTGTTATAACACTCATTCTTTCCATATCTAAAACTGGAGAAACGTCCAGATTTGAAGTTGGAATTGAAAATTCAGATTTTATTTCAAAGTCCTGAGTTGGTGAAAAAGACTTTTCTCCTGTTATAAATTCAACATTTCTATTTTCGTGAAATTGAACGAAAGATGGATTTGCCTCAGAAATAAACTTGTAAGAAAATTTAGGATTATCCAAATTGTAAAAATTCTTTAACATTGAAACATTAAACTTGAACAAACTAAAATTCTTAGATTCTGAAGGAGAACTTGCTTCCAAATTTAATGTCTTAGAACCTGAATTGAATTCACACTTATTAATTCTGAACATTATAGATTCATTATTAACCTTTTCCCAGACACCGGAATTATGAGAGGAATATAAACTTCCAACAAGAGGCAATTTGGTCACTTTCTGATTAGTGTTATCAGAAGTTCCGTCAGTGTTTAGGATAGGAACTCCAACCTCACCTGACCATAAATCATAATCAATACCATTAGTTCTTACAACTATAGCATACTCTCCTGGTTTCAAATAAACTGGGGCATCAAAAGAAAATCTTGTGTAATTATTTTCTGGGTCTGGGCCCGCAGAAGTGCTAACTTGAGAAGGGTTCAATATAACTTCGGAAAAAGGTAACACAACAGAAGTTGAAGGGAATCCGTTTGAAGTTGGTCGAATTTCTATGCTAACAGGAAGATTGGAATCCTTGGACTTGAAATATAAGTCAACTGAGTCTAAAAATATTCCATTTCTATTTGAAGCTAAATCAACAATAAAAGTTTGTGATAAAGGATCTCTCCAATCCAAACATCTCCTAAGTGAATTCAACTCTCTTGATAAAGGATCTCTTGAAACAGATAAAATATCACATATATTAGACCTTTTAATCAAAGGCATTCTTGTTGAAGATATAAAGTTTTCAGGGTCTTCCATTATCCCTTGAGAGGTATAAGAATTTTCAGCAAGAGATAGAGGAGTTGATTGAACCCCTGTTGGACTTAAAGTATTTTCATCATTGTTTATTAGTCTAAAAAGTCTTTGACCTGTTCTGAACTTACTGGAAGATGTACTTGGAATTATAAAAGTTCCGCAAAGTGTTCCAATATCGTCAGATTTAGTTACTAAAGTTGATGCTTGTATAGTTGAGGAAACATTAGTTGAAACACTTCCTGATATTACATCATTCTCAGAGAATGAACCTGACAAAATCTTAACATACATGCTGCCAGTTCCATCATTTAAATTTTTAATAACTTTTGCAGAACCAGATGGGCCAGTTATAGTTTCCCCATCATAAATTCCATCAATATAAACTTTAGAGGAATCACCCGACTCTTTTATTGTAATTTTATTACAAAAAGTAACATTACTTGAAACATCTAATTCGTCAAAAAACGGCCAGAACTGTTCATTAGGTTTTAGATTTGTTGCAACAAATAAAACTTCTCCAGATTCAATAAAAGGTACAACGCTATTGTCAACTTTTCTATTATTTACATTTTTCTCTATTCTATTCTGAAGACCTGTTCCAACTATCCCTATAGCATCTACAACATCACTCAAATAGTTTTTAGTTGAATTGTCTTGCAACCTTCCAAGATTAGATTGTAGGATTGAATCAGGGTTAACCTCTTCACTTGAAATGAAGGATTCTTTACCTGTCCAAATACTCTCCCAATCGTTCCACTGAGTTCCAAAACCTTTTCCATATCCAGTCTCAACTGGAGTTTTTAAGTTTTGCCAAGCATTATTTTCTCCAATATCGTTGATATTAACTCTTGGATCAATAGTTTGATTAAACCACATATCGGAAGATGGGTTCATTTTAATCTCACCAAACCAATAACTCATTTTATGAGGATTAACGTTCATAGTTTTATTTGCTAGTGATTGAACTTGGTGTTGTTTTGAACTATAATCAGATAAAAGTAGTGGCCCTTTTTTAACAATTCCTGTTGAAGAATTTGAATCAAATACCAAATCATACGAGTCACTTTTGAAAGATGGTCTCAACTCTTGAGTGTCAAAGTCAATTGAACATTTATAATCTGAAGACGAAACATCCCCAACTCCATGTCCAGAAAAATCGTCTATCAATATACCATTTTTGAATATTTCCGTGCCACTATTATCTCTTATTTGAATATTCTTGGTCTTCTCTTGCAATAATCTTAAATTTGATCGTGCCTGTAGTTCCTCAATCCTTCTATCCAAAATACCAATATCCCTCATGGTGTATCTTCTATTATGAATTGGTACAACTTTAACATCGTTATCATTATAAGTGTATGGAGGAACTGTTACAATATACATTGACATTGATTCAGGGTCATCTGGTGGAGTTTTAGGACTTAAAGATGCAGCACCCTTTATCACTATAAATTGCTTGTCTTTTGTTAGAGCAATTTTATCAATTCTGGATAAAAAGTAAGAATATGTCACTTCAAGTTTATCATCACCGGCACCATATGGCATCCTAGACCCAATAGTTGTATTAGTTGGTTGTCCTTGAGCATCCAATAAAATTGTAGGTCTAAAATCTACAGTATCAGTCAAGCTGTAAGATTTACCAGTGAGTTCCGAAGTGTAAATTGGAATATCTTCATATAAAATTTGAGCATCATTATTTGGATCATCTATTTGAGATTGCGTTCCATACTTATATGAATCAACATCAAAATATCCGTCACCGGAATGTGTAAAATGATCAAAATCTACAACTATATTATCACTAGCAGTTAAACCTAAAGTGTTATCAATTAATTTAATAGAACCCACATCATAAAAGGAATCTCTTTGACCGTTATCCAATTCAAAGTATTCTGTTAAGTCTGAATTATCTGATTGTTTTGTTATTGAATTGATCTTTATAATATCATATTTTTTCAGAGATACTGCGGTATTAAAAGGTAATTGATCTCCAGTAAAAGTTAATGTTTCATTCTCATTTTTGGTTTTACTTTTATTTGAAGATGTGTCTAACTCCATTCTAACAACAGCTTTTAGATTTGATGCTTGTGAAGTTAAATCTCCATCTAATCTTATGTAACCAACATTATTATCATTTCGAAAATCTAATCCATTAGTTGCATAATCATATACATCACCTGTTGAAGTATTGTATATTAAAATGTAATTTACAGCAGAACCGTCATCAATATAAGTACTTGAAGAATATGCGAACTCCTCGCTACTAGTTTTTCCTATTTCTATTTCCGAAAAACCGCCTTGAGAGTCATTGGTGAATGAAACTGTACTTGGGTCAAATAATTTATTAAAAGTGTAATCAACATTAGAAACTGTTTTCAAAGAAGAATTTGAAACACTAAAAAGTAGAATCGATCTTTCCGGATTAGAAATAGTTGTAACGTTGGCCACCCTTGAGGGGGATACTACTTCAAAAAGTGTATCTGTGGATCCAGATTTAGTGAAAGAAACTATATCAGAAACTGATTCACCAGAGTTCAAATTCAAATCAAAAAAGGATAATCTATATTTCTGCTGAACTGAATTGTACGTTAATTGTCTGAACCTACAAGAACCTATAATAGCCGGACTTGATGCTGCGTTGTATATGTCAAGTTTAATATTATCGGTGAATAAAGATTGTTGAGCAATAAAATCTCCAAAATTTTCAGGAGATAATTCAACGCAGACATAATTCCCTAGAAAGGAGTTAACATTTTCAGAGAAAGATTCTGTAAATTCTCTACCTTTATCCAAACTGATTTCTGTTGGAGCAATAGTTTCAATTTCATGCCCCTTAACATATGCTTTCCCTGGATCCAAAGTCAATTTCAATTTTTCAGTGAAATCTATGGGGGGTGTTAAAGCATTTCCGGCAGCAACTTCAGCTGAACTATACTCATCAACATCCAATATGAAATTTCTTACAACGAAATCTCCATTAGTTTCATAAGTTCTTCTTGCAAGTTCTTCTCCCAAATAAGCATACTGGGAATTTTTTATTTGATCAACTTTATCCCCATTACGAACTCTAACAAATTCATAGAATTCATATGAAGAATTATTGTCTATTAAATTTCCATCAGAATCTGAAAGTTCCTTTTTGGTTAAGGTCAGAGTTGTTTTGAATCTATCCCCACCTGGCGCTGAAAAGTTCGGTGAACCTTGAGCATTGTCATATAGAGATATATCATCCCCAGAAGTTGATATAGTTTCATCAACTTCCAATCCAACCCTAAATGAAGGGGTGTTACTGTACTTACTTAATGCGATTGTTTGACTTAAAGACTTTGTAAAAAAACCGGAAATATAAAATACTCCCTCATCTACAGAAGCTATTGAAGATTGCCCAGTTACAGGGGCAACATAATTATCGGTGCTAACTGTTCCTGTTGGATATGCTGTTGTTACTTGGTAGTCTAGAAGTCCTGGGACTGCTTCTGTAGTTAAAACTTCACCTTCCCCTACTTCTACCCCTCCAGAAATATAAGTCCCTATTATAGTATCAGGTTCTGTTGTGTTTTTAGCTTCGGACTTTCTGACTAAAAATTTTGAACCTGATGAAGATACTAAAATCCTACCTTCAAGTTGACTTATATAATTACTGACTGTTGCATAGTTTCCGACACCTTCTAGTTCAAATTGATGAAGTTTAATGTATTTAACATTAACATCGATGTTGAAAGTTCCTTTTAATACAGGGGAACCATCTTTGAAGATGTGATCTCCAAACTTTGCTATCTGGTCTGATAATATTGATTGTAATTGATTTAATTCTCTAGCTTGTACCGCAACCCCAGGTTTGAATAAAACTTTTAGAAAATTTTTATCATCGTTGAAGTCGTCGTAATATGGTGAAGTATTAAATTCTGTAAGCGATTTCCTAGTCATATAAAAGTCCTTGCATATATTATAATACTATTTATACTAGAATTCAAGTACTATTTTTATATCTTCAATTTGTGAATTATCCCTTTCAATAGGTCTTCTCTGTTCTACAAATAAAACATCCCCAGAGTAAGGTTTCAAATCTTCGTTAACAATTGAGATTAACGTATCGGTGGTTGCACCTGAACCATTAGGTGCGGTTAAAGATCCAGAACCTGAAGCAAAAGTTTTAAAAGTTCCGTTGATGTTAGATATTCTTACAAGTTTATCACTTCCATCTGTGCTAACATCAACCACAACGGCACTTGCGATTTGTACTGTAGACTCTTCTTGTATAATAACATCGTCTACTGCAAAATCGGTATTTCCGTCCAATGTCAATCTTAAAGTTTTAATTTGATTGTATATATTGCTTGTAGCCAACTGACTGTTGTCATAAACTGACGGATCTCTTATTAAACTGATTTGTCTAAAATCGTTAGCAGTCGGGATTCCGGATTCATTATAATTGAATTTAGTGTTTAACATTATAAAGTATCCACCCAATTCTCTAACTGCATCTGATCCATGTCCACCTCTCGGAGAAATTACTGCAGAGAAAGTGGCATGAGTCGTTGGAGCTAAAGTATCTGGACTTTTGAATGAAATAGTAGCTTTTGTATACCCCGAACCTGAATTCAGAATCTTAACTTTTTCTATTTGATTTGTAGTATTCATTACAGCAACTGCTTCAAAACCTGTTCCATCACCGTCAACTTCGACAGTAGGAAGAATTTCAAAAGATGCGGTATTGCTTGTAACTAGAGTTGCAACATCAGTAACTCCATCAGGTAAGGTTACAGTGATTTTTTTTGAACTTCCGTCATAATCTTCTATCAAAAATGATACCGGAGGGAGTCCAGTTCCTGGAGTTGGAAAATAGATAGTTGCCTTGTTGTAATGATCATTCGTTGCGGCACCTGAATCTAGTATAAATTCATTATTATTTGCAATTGAACCTGCACCATTAAGGCTTCCGACAAGGTGTACGTACCCTGCTCCTGCTCCACCTGTTCCAGTTCCAGTTTCTGAAAAATGTCTATAGACATATTCTATTGCACCATCAACTGCTGCATCTTGAACATCCCATTGACTCGTTTCAGCTGAACATCCAGACCCAGGATTTGATAAAATCTTTTTAACTGGAATATAATTTTCAGTCATAAACTTGAAAGCGTCTGCAGAAGAAACCGTGTACATATATTTCCAAACATATTTATCCGAAGTTTCAAATGGAGTTGTTATTGTTTGAGTAGGTTTCCCTGCAAGCTCTGTTTGCTCATCATTATTATTGAATAGACACTTGTAAACTTTAAATTCATCAGTCATTACATAAAAAGGTTGATTAGTGTAGTCATTGAATAAAGTTGTATCATCATCTTTATACATTGAATAAACTTTACCTTCCGCCCAATTAACTCTTGGTATTGCATGGGAAACATCTGAAGGTTGTATTTTTTTCAGAGAAATCATATTCCTCCAAACTTCAAAATCTGACTGCATACTATCAATAGGATCTGGAATATTTGTATCAGAAGATGTTGACAATCCCCCTAAATTTTTATCGTTCGGACTCCACGGGATTATTTTCCCAATTGCAGTGTAAACATTAGTTAATTCTGTTTCATTGAACCCTTCCTTGAAAGATTCTGCATTATGTATTCTAAATTTAGTTGTTAAGATTGTAGACATTTTCTATATTCCTTCAATTACTATTTAGACGCCCGCCAAAATCTTCTTGAGAGAACCTGAAGAAATTTTCACTTCTGAATTATTGGTTGTTATCAAGTCGTTGTTTTGACTATCTATTTGTTTCACTTTAAAAAGTTGATGTTGTATTAATTCTATTTTGGCAACTTCAGTGGAAACCTTCACAACTTCATGAGTTCCTTGAGTTGCCATAACTATTTCACCTAAAACAAAAGGGTCATTTTCATAATCTTCAATTTCAATACAAAATTCACTATTCTGAGAAGATACTTTTGAAATATCCCCTTCCTTACGAGTTACAGATTGAACAACCCCTATATTTACACCATTATCGTCTGTAACTGTCCCAGATGTTGGAAAAACGTTTTCCCAGTTATAGTCAGTAATAGTAACTTTCCTAATATTATTTGACACCTCTTCTATTTTTGTTATGTTCCCAAGATAAGTTACTGGGACTGCAGTATATTTTAAAACCCCTCCAACCTCAAAAGTTGAATTTGGATCTTTAGTTGATATATCCAGTTCAACGATTTGGGTTGGTGAGAAAACTTTACCACCAAGAGAATAATATGGGCCTCCCCAACTTGGACTACTTAAAGTCAAATTATTTAAAAACATTTTTTGTATCGGTTTTGGAGTTGATAATGAAAAGGTATCTCCAACATCGAGTTCATTATTTAAAGTCAAAGTTCCAGTATAGGTTAAATCTGAATTTTCCATTTCAACAACACTTGTATCTGACTCCAAATTTCCCCACTTGTAATATTCACTTTCATCTTCAGGGGCAGCAATTAAACTATCATACTTATTTTTATAGATTTGATAAACTTTATCCCAAGATGTTGTATAAGGTAAACCAAACAAAGGATTGTTATTAGTAGAACTCCCACCATCCAAAGAAACTCCTCCAGAAGTTGAACCGGAATCTAAAATCAAAGGAGGGGGGATCATATAATTTTTAAAATCTTCCATAACAATATCGTCATAGTGAGAAACAAACTTGTCTATTATAAGAGGTATTACAATTTTTAAATCTTGACTTTGTATTCCAACATTTTGTTCGTTTTCTATCAAGATATTACCAAACATTTCCATTCCAGCAGGATGAACTAATCTCTTCAGCAAATCTTTAAATCTTCTCACTTGAACTGAAGTTTCTATCAAATAAGAAAATGTTTGGTAATATTTTGAATCTTGAACTACTTTTGAATCAGATATAAAACTGTTATTGTTTAAAAAACTCCCACCATTATCAAAAACTGAATTGATTCTGACACGAATATCATCAACACCAGAAGAATTTAAATCAACTTCCAAATAAGAAGACCCAAATATAACATTCTCGTTCCAATCCCTGTAATCGTAACTCAAATATTTCCATTGAGTTACACCATTACCGATTTTAAATTTATTCGTTGTGGTGTTAATACCAATTTCACCAAATCTTAAAACTAATGAACTGTTAGGTTCAGTGTCCCATTCGGTCTGAGTCTTTTCAATCGTGATAGAAGAGTATCCAAGTCCCTGCTCTCTTATCTTAATGTCCTTTATAGTTCCAATATCAGAACTTACAAACTCATACACTACATCACCATCTTCAAGGACTAAATCCCCAATCTTGGATATTTTAGGCAGTTTAATGTAACCTTTACCTTCACGTTCTATTTTAAAAACAATGGTATTGTTCGATAAAATTTGAGAAACAGAAGCTAAAATTGATCTTCTTGGGCCGGTATCAAGGAAACAGTCGGTATTATCGAATTCAATTGAATTTCCAACTTGTATTGCTCCAAGTTGAATTTGATTTTGAGTATTGGCGTTTGAAGATATATGATTAATCCCTGTTATTTTTCCAGAATTAACTTCGCAAACAACCAATTCTAAAACAGAACCCCTATCACTAGTTGATAAGTTTGAATATTCTACTACTGAACCTTGTCTATTTATGTAAAATTTCTGTTCAGGTTTGAAAGATTCTTTTGAATCTAAAACTTCTATATTAACAGCGCCGTAATAGACTGTCCCAATATCATTATTGTTTTCATCTTTTACAATTTCGTTTATTTTAAAATCTCCTGAAACAGAAGGTTTATTTAAGACAATCTCAAAAACTTCAAATGCACCTTTTTTGAACCTTGAAACTTTTTCAACATAAGCACTTGAGTTTGATATAGACCCTGATATCCTTTTAGATGTTATATCAGGTATAGAATTGACTAATGGTCTCAACAATAAAACTTTTCTATTTTGAAAATTATTATCAGAAGGTTTTAAAATATCCTCTTTTGGGTATTTTAAAGTCACCTCTTCATTGAAGATTGTTCTGAAAAAATACTTGAAAGAATCTTCAGTTCCTTTTGATTGATAAAAATCTCGTGAGTTCTTAACCAAGAATTTCTTAAATTCTTCAACATCAAGATCAGTACTCTCAGAAGGATTTGGATATGAAAGAGGAAAACCTTCAAGATATTCCTTCATGAAAAAATCAATATACTCATCGAGAGTTCTGTCAATATCTTGCAAGTTCCAAAGACTTTTTGAGGATAAAGATGCGTTTTGAATGTATGATACAACTTCTACAGTTCCCTGATATCCAGAATTACCTTCAGTAAAAACTACAACATCTCCTGCAGTAAAACCTCTTGTTACAGGGGTATTAACGTCATTATCCTCATATTCTTTTATGAAGAAAACATAATTCCCAGAATTCAATTTATATGCATTAATTAATTCAGCATAAACATGTTTTACTGTTTGACCGTCACCTAAAATTTTAGATGCTTTTATTTTATAGGTATTTTGAGAAAAGTCTAAAACTAAATCTTCACTCACGGAAACCTCTATTTTAGAAGTTTCCATCCACTCATAATACTTCTCAACAAATTTTATAAATTTTGGGCCCTCTTCCTGTAAAAAATTAGGAAGTTGACTCTCAATTAATTCTGATATTTTGTTATTGAAGTATGTCATTATACATTATTCTGTGTTAAAAATTGCCTTGATATATTCTCCATGTTAATATTTATAGAGTTCTCGTCAATGGTTATTATTTGATTTCTAACTGGAGATACATCAAAATCCCTCGGAGTTAATTTAACTTCAATATAAGAATTACCGTCAGTAACTAAAGTTGGATTAAAATTTGTCAAATTAATTTCACCAGTCCCATAAGATATCTTTCCTATATTATTTTGAACTGTAATTTTAGAATCATTGAAAAATGTACTTATCTTTATATTTCCGTTTGAATCATCTTCTAAAAAACAACCTGTGTAAGAGGAGTGTGAAAATAAATCGCTTTCTAATGTCCCAGGATTAACTTCTGTATTAAATTTTGTAGTGTAAGAAGTTGGAACATTTAAAGTTACATCAAGTCTATTTTTAATTTTGATATTGGTTATATTAGATTTAATAGCATCAGAAGTGGAATCAATCAAAGATGTGAAATTTGAAAATCTGAAATATGAATCAAATTTACTGATTGAAGTTTCATTGTAATTTGAAATTGCAGATCGTATTAAATTCTTCAAATGTTCTTCACCCTCAGGAACTTCTCTTAAATTATATTTAACACCTGATATAATTTCTATGTAAGTAAAAGTCGGATCAACTATCTCTGCATCAATGGTTACAACATTATAATCTTTTACAATATCATCAACTATACTTTGTTTTGCAGTTTCCGTCAAGAAGGTTCCTGTTTTAGGTTTTAAGCAGATAAAAACTCTACCATAATGGACAGGATCGTTATCCTCCCCTCCCCAAACTTTAATACTCTCAATATTTTGATATTTTTCTTGAACCAAGTATTTGTAATCTAATGCTGTTACAGACCTGTTTTGTCTCTCATACTGTTTCGGTGAGGAGAATCTTATTTCCTCAACATCCTCTTTATCAGAACCTCCAAAAGAAGATGAAGCAGATGTTATATCATACATTCCGTAATTCAATGAATCGGATTGAATAACATCAGAAAAATTATATCCACTTGATATATTATTACCTACAGC
>VTLG01003071.1_pt1 | contig 13066 bp, 33 predicted proteins | sample 4694571 | NCBI WGS metagenome assembly VTLG01 (sample SAMN12604809, study PRJNA352737) | marine metagenome | biome: ENVO:00000447; feature: ENVO:00000209|ENVO:00000569|ENVO:01000036; material: ENVO:00002151; isolation source: viral sequences binned using virsorter ... | reverse complement strand
TTCATTAAAATTTGTTGCTCTTGCTAGAGCATCAAATTCTTGATCGGTCATAATTGGACTACCTGAGTAGTAAGCACTACTGGCTTCTCGCAATTTGTTTTCTAGATAATTTTCCATTCTTATATTATAAAGGCTAAAGCAAGATAAGTCAAGATTTATTTACTGGGTATCTCCGATTTAGCGTCAAGAACTAATTGGTCTGCATACTCTATAATTAAATCACGTTTTGACATGTGATAACATTCAGTATGTCCGTTTCCTATTAACTCAGGTATTGGATCTTTATATAATCCAAATTTTTTGTCCATTTTTCTTTCGATTACATTAACTGTATATTTTGTTAGTTGAGGATATAATTCGTAAGTCCAAATCTTACCAGCTCTAGTAATCCCGAAAGAAGGTATTCTTATACCCATTGGATCTACACTTTCACCAAACTTAAGAGTCCAACGATTTTCTATTTCAGAGTATACTGGTGTTTCGTATAAGTTAGAAGGTGTGTCAGCATCTTCTGCACAACCACTACAACCATGGCTAGCACTATGTGTCCTTGATTTCGTCATTTCATGTCCACAAATTAGACATTTAACTATCCATTGTTCTGTGCCTGTTTTATGAGAAATTAATTCCAAATCCCCTTCTAAAAATATAGCTTCAAAATATTCAAAAGGTTGAATGTCTCCACCAGTCGCATAAGTATTAGTTCTTAAAACCCCTGCTCTTCTCATTCTCTGCTGTACACTAGATTTTGTATGAAGTCGTACTGGAAATTCTTCATCTAATATATCAAGAATGTTCTTTTGCCAATATTCGTTATCAGACCTATCAGGAATTTTTAAAAATAATTCTTTACAGCGTTTAGATTCGCTAGGGCTCCAGTTCGGACCTTTCCATGGCTGCTCTTCTATGTCTTTGTTGAGCCAGGATGGGGGTCTTTCTTTCACATTTGATATAGTTTTTGGTTTTATGTCATAATTAAGTTCAGCTTTTATTAATGCTGCTGCTAAAGTAGGTGATACGATTGTTTTGCCTGCGCACTCCTTTAAGACGCTCTTTCTTTCTCCGTGAAGTATTTCTTTTAATAAATCCCTTACCTTAGTTGGTAACCTTAGTCCTCTTTTGTTCATAAGTTCTCCTTTTATTTTTTTGTGGATAAAATCTGTTTCTATGCTTTATTATAGCAGAAAAGAACTAGAAAGTCAAGAACTATTTTTAACTACGGTGAATATGTATCTTCTATGAGGTCCTTAAAGTATTCATAGACTTCTGCTTTGTTTTCTGTAAGGGATAAGATTTCAACTAATGCTGAAAACATCTCTCTACTATTGGATAGGTCAAGAGGCATGGATATGCCTTCTTTGGAGGGTTGCCACTCGCCTTCGAAATCTAAATAATACTTACGAAAATGTAAATATTCATTACCTCTAAACGAGTTTACTACTAAACGAACCTGTTCGTCGCCTGTATGTTTTTCATGAATTATGCGTGAATAAAATTCTGGTTCTTGGAATAAGTCTACCATTTATTAAACCTCTCATTTCTTAAAATTTTTGATAGAGGAACTATTGATGTAGTATTTGCTGGTCGTAATAGGCGGTATGAGTCCGTATCCCAGCACCATAAAAGAATTGTATCTTTTGTTGGTCTGGCCCTGTTTCGTTTCTTTTGGATATAGGGGGTTGAAAAATCCAAAGTACAGACATTGTACTTAAGTTTTCTGGAGTTGGTACTCCTATATGTTATGACTGCATCACCGCATTCCGTTACAGCTTTTATAAAGTCTTCGTTAGTCACGTGAGTTCCTTGATTGGTTGTAAGAAACCACGCTAGTAGATATGTTTACATTAGAAAATATGCTTAAAATTTTAAATGTAAAAAGTCAAGGAGTAGCTCACTACCCCTTGCTTTTCAGGTGGATTAACCGTTTACTGCGTTAATAACTTTCGCCATATACTGCGCCGCTTTTCCAGATAGTCTTCCGATGATATCATCATCTACTTCCTGTCCTGCATCTGATATTGCAGTCTTCAGCTCGTTATGCATTGCCTCTTTACTAACTCTTCCACCACCCGTGGAACCGCTAGAAGAACTCCTTGAGGGGTTCTTTTTGACATACACGCCTGCCCTAGTTAAAATCATTCTAACTCCATTTGGGCTCTCGCCTAATTCGTCAGCTATGTCTTTTACTATCTCCATACTTGTTTCTGGAGTAGGGTCTTGTTCTGTATATAAGTCGATTGCCTGTTGTTTTGATTCGTCTGTCCAAGCCACTCGTCTTCTCCTTAATTCTTTTTGTTGTTGATAAAATCTGTCTCCCACTCTTATATTATAGAACATATAAGCATGAAAGTCAAGATTTATTTTCAGTTATGGTAAAATTGCATTGAACTTTAGATCCTCTGCCCTTTCATCTGTCCATTTCCACCCACAATCTTGGCAGGTCATCACTGGAGCTACAATAGCAATTGGTCTGTCATCATTTTCAAACTGAATGATGTCAGCTCTTTGATTTATATTCAGACTTCCGCAGTTGGGACAGTTCATTATTCTCCTTTACTAAAACTTCTATTCTTTGATATAGATTATAGATAGTCATATTTAAGTCTCTTATCGTAGATTCGTAGTGGTTAGTCGTAACACCACCGTGTTTGCTATTGTTGTCAAGATTTGCCATAGGTCTATCTTCCTCCATTTTTCTATTATACTAAATTCCTGACCAAAAGTCAAGAACAATTTTTTGGTAGGTTAAGCCTACTAATCTATTTCGTTCTCTAAAAAGGTCAGTTTATCCCACGCTTCTGCAGCCTTATCCATTTCGGAATCTATAGCTGAAATTAAGTCTGGGTGTTCGCCTATCCCTACAGGGTTAGTCAAATATACACTTATATTTGCTTTCGCTGTAGCAATATCGCCTTGATACTTTAGTACTAAAGCATCTTTTAAAGTTTCACTAATCATCTTCTTCTCTCCCTAAAAGGCTATTTACAAAAGCCTTTATAAAATTATCTGTGTTCATAAAAATTATTACTAATGCTGGAGCCATTACTAATGAAAAGCCAAAACATAATGCATAATATAACTTCTTATATATTACGCATATATTAGTTGGTTCAACCATCTTTGCCACTTCATAAGCTGGGTACCAGATTGTAATCATACTAGTTATTGCTCCTGATAGGGCAAAAACTCCATAAAAATATAGTATTTCCATATATCTCCTTATCCCTCAAAACTTACTCCATATTCTTCTAAATGTTTGAGGCTACCTAAACTATGTGCTAGGGCGTGGGCAGAGAATCCTATCTTCTTTCTACCAGGCCACCAGCCAAATTGTTCATATTCATCACTATATGGTACAAGATTGTAACACCAAACTCGATACATCTTACAGCCATACTCCTTTTCATAATCTACAGTTCTTATTCCAGGCATTGAATCTTGAAACTCTATTGTATATTCCTGCTCAACTATGCAAGGCATATGATTTTTAGCACTCCATGCAACTTCGTTTCGTTCAAAGCGGTTCTTAAGACAAGCATCTGGTAGCATTGCTTCTTTGTGCTTATCTTCTCCTGTAGGTCGTTGTGGTACTCCGACTCTCTCAATTATTCCTTTAACAAAAGCCTGAGACCTATATATATTTTTCGCTATATCTGAAACATTGTCCCCTTCGATATAGTCCTGTATAACCTGTTTTACTTCTTCTTTAGAGGCAGGTTTTCCTCTATTCTGTGCCTTTCTTGTAGACACATAGTTTTCCTGATCTTCAAATTCTTCTATAATACGATTTAATCTGGTCGTATTATAACTAATATTTAGCATTTCACAGGCTGCTTTCTTTGTAATTCCTTCTTCTTTTAATGCATGAACTACTCTGCGTATATTTGCATCACTTAAATTTTCGTATGCTCGTTTTCGTACTCCTCTTTTCACTAGTCCATATCCAGTTGCATTTGTTGTTCATATTCTCTGAATGCGTCTTCTTCTTTTATTTTTTGTCCTATTAAAATAATAGCATAATGAATTATCTTATATAAATCTCTTTCATCATAGCCATTTTTCTTTCCATATCTTTGAGCATACTTCATTATATTTCCTATACAGAAGCCTTCTCCATGTTGTGCATCAAAAATAACTTCAGTTGCTTGAAATTTACCTGAGCCATAATGCTTCTCATAGGTACTATCTATGTACTTTTTTAGTTTATCTATTACTTTATCTTCTTTGAATTCATACATAGAAATATCCAATTAATAAAATAGTTATTAATATAGCTCTAATTAAACGAGAATAAGTTAAATATTTTTCCATCGTTTTTTGTAAATCTCCTTCAGTTTATCACTCATATCCCAATACCAATCGGATTGTGTTATATAAGATACTACATATATCCAAAATAATATTGGAAAGGTGTACTTAAAAATGTAAAAAGGAAGTAAATATAGATCTATAATCATATATCTCCTTCCTCCCTATTTTCGCTTCTGTAATAATTAAAACCATTTGGGTATCTCTTTTCTAGTTTTGTTATATTTTCTTTCATAACTTCTTCTGGAGTGTACCCAAGAGCTAAACAGCCCTGTACCCAATACCATAATACATCTCCAAGTTCTCTTTTAAGATGGAACTTTACATCTTCATCAAAGTGTTTACCTTGAAATACTATCTTTTTTATTATTTCAGAGAACTCACCTGACTCTGCTTGCATTCCCATAGAGCAAGTTATTAACTGACTCCATTCGGCATCTGAATAAGTATTCTGCAAACCAAATAACCTATCTGCCATAACCTCTGTTCTGAGGCTTTCATCTGATGTTGTACTTCTTACAAACTTTCCGTAATCATCTATGTTAATTGTCATTGTTTATAAGCACTCACACTTTCTACTATGAAACCTTCGTTTCTTAGTTTTTCTGTTACATCTCTGATAGCGTCTCCACTATCAAAAGCTTGAAATGTTACTTTACCACTAAAGCTAACTTCATATTTTCCTGCTTCGTCTTCTGGGATTTCGTAACCTTCTTCCCACTCATTTGTTTTGTCGTTCATATTACTCCTAATGTAATTTATTGTTATTCTTATACCACCAAGCTAACCACTTATCAATTTCTTCCCTAGAATAGTTATCAGGGAAAGTAACTGTTAAATCGTCTCTTAATCGAATTTTTTCCATTATGTATATTATAGTTGAATTTAACTTGTAAGTCAAGTTTTATTTTGAGGATTGGTTAATTTTATCTAAACCAACCAACGAGGGAATGTCTGACTCCTTTTTCCACAGGACTGATCCTATGTTCATGGTAGGAGTCAAACATTGTAATTGATCCTTTTTCGTATGCTTCAGCGTTCAGAGTGTATGCTTTAAACTCTAGATCACCTCCTTCATACTCTGTTTTATCAGAAAGCTGAAGAGTGAGACTTAAGCGTCTCGGTCCGTCAGGTGGCGAGTCTACGTGCCAGTTATAAAAGTCACCCTTTTCATAGGTGGCTAGTTGTAAAGGCTCTAATATGAGGTCTTCTTGACCAAAATACTGAAAACCTAAGGTAGTACCTGCAGTTTGTATAAATGTATTAAGGTCATGCCAATACTCATTGTCTCGCAACCATCGGACTTTAGATTGACGGAAGGCTTTATCTGATAAGGCATTACCAATATATCCTTCCATTGGGATAACAATATTAAGTGCTTCTAATGTGACCTCACATAACTCATCTGGTACGATTTTATGTGTTGAATAGATCACCAGTCGTTGCCTTACTTGCTGTTAATTTTATCCTTTGCGGTTCCAGCATATAATCCGAACCATGCTGCGCCTGCTCCAACAACTATGGAAATTAATCCTGATTGTTCGAAGCTAGGGTCTGGTAAATCCATAAACCACATTGTGCAGTAATAAAGTAAGAAAATGTAAACACCTAAGAACGCTCTAGGAAATATTCTCCATGCGTCTATCATGTTAGATAACCATATCCATTTTTGCCATGGATTTTCTGGTTCTGCGGCCATCTCCATCTCCATTATCTTTGCTTTTAGTTCGCCTATTTCTGAGACCATAGCCATAAATTTATTAAGATCGATTTCGACCTCATTACGACTCATGTCTCCTTGAAATTGTTCACTTGGTTGTGCCATTTATTTACTCCGCTTTATAACAGGTCCACGCTCCATATGCTAGACCTAGCCAGGCTACTAATTTAGCCAATCCGCCTGTTAATATAATCATTAAACAAACTGCGCATATAACCGCTCCGTCCCAAGATGTTCTCTCAGAAACTCTCGCTTTAGCCCACTTTGCCCATGCTTTTACTTGCTCCATTTTTTCTCCATTCTAGTTCCAAAAGTTAATAACTTTTGTAACTCCGTGATTTCTTCTTCTATACGAGAAATCTCACTTGCGCCTCTTGTGATTGCAAGTTGTTCATTAAGCCGTTTTATAGCTAATTTAATGTTCTTCCGTGTAATTGTCATTAGCGTCCATATCATCTAGCCACTTATAGTCAGGGTTACTTCTATCTATAGGAGTAACATCTGTACTATATAGTTTAACAACTTTATATTTCCAGTCGCCTTCATCTAACGCTGAAGGTAACCAGTCCTTAACTGATTTCTTACTGACATCAGCTTTAATAATAATTTCTAATTTGTAATCGTGTGTTTTCATTGTTTCTTGGGTATTTTAAATGTTCGTTCTAATAAAGGAAGAAAAGTTTCTAATGGTTCATTATCATAGTTAGGGTCAAAAGATATTTGGTCATAATCATCTGTAAACTTTACACATTTATCATACCATACTTCATACTTATAATTAACTCTTAACTCTGTAGACTTATTTTGATAATGATAATAATGTTTACCTTGAAAATCTTGGTGAGTTCTTAAAATATCATAAGTATCTTCACTAACATAGGGTTTAACAATTTCTGCTGCTATTTCCCCATGTCCGAGAACACTTACTACTTTTCCTATGTCATGTATAAGACATAGTAAAACCATCTCATCATCTTCTCCTGCTCTATAAGCTCGAGTAGCGGTTTGTAAACAATGCTCTAGTTGATTTACTGCAAAACCTCCTTTTATAAACTGTAACTCATAAAGCATTTTTATAATGCGATTTGGCATGTCAAGAATATGAGGCATATGTTCTTGTGCGATATGCTCCCAATCTTCTTTTGTACTTTGGTCCATTCGTGTAAACACTACTTCACCTTAGTTTTATATATTTTAGGAACTGTAATTCCCGAATGTTTATTTCTTTTTTTCTTCATTTTCTGGTGGCATTGTAACTTTACGATAATAAACAACTACTTCTTTAAGTTCGGTTATATATCGCTTAAGTTCTTGCATGTTATATGACATTACTTCGTAATCTGGTACTGACATCGCTAAAAATACCAATTCTTTTTCTTGTTCTATTATTCTTGCTTGAAACTCCTCAAAATTAGTAGGAGTAACTACAAACCATGTAGGCTCTTTCAAGTCTATCTCTCTGGGCATAACTGGTTGAACAATGGTTCGCTCTATAGGCTTAGCCATTACCTCTATTTGCTTAGTTTTACCTCCCAGAAGGCTGCAACTGGAGACCATCATCGAGATTGTCAACAGTATCACTAAGCTTTTCAATCTCTTCGAATATGTGTTTAGTTCCATTATTTATTTTCCTTTCCATTTCTGTTGGATCTTCTAAAATTTTTGCTGTGAGTTTGTACTCTGATATGAACTGAGAATATCTATTTAATTCTCTTTGTGCTGCCTGACTCTTTAAAGACAGTTCATTCAGCTGAGTACTTTGAAGTTCGAAATCTCCCTTCATAGTTTCCATAGCTTCTTTCTGCATTTCTACTGCTCCTTCTAAAGCTGAGTTATTGGCTTTTAGAGTTACATTCTCACTATAAAGCCAGTAGCTAAATAGTCCTAATATTAGTAATGCTCCTATTAATACTTGATTCATAATTCTTCAATCCTATAGTTTAGTCCCTCTGCGCCTGTGATTTCAACTAAATCTCCTTCGTGAGTTCTAAATCTTAAATACTTGGGTTTCTTTGAGTAAAATTTCTTTACTGTATATGTTTTATCGTCAGCATCCCCCCAAGTTTGGTTATAACTGACTGTTAATTCGTATCGTGGGAAGAATTTTGCTATAAACCATAGCCAGATCGCTTTACATTTAGCTATTAGTTTTTTTATCAGGTTCTTCATGATTTAAACTCATCAGCTACTTTCTTTGCCCAAACTGTGCCTTCCCTCCAATCATCTGTTGGATTTTTCTTTTCTTTTTTCTTTTTATCCTTATGAACTTGAGTAGCTTTAGCTTTTTTGCCTTTACGAACAGCTTTCCTAAAAATTTTATCATAATTTTGCCCAAATCTAAAACGATTATATGGTCTTATGTTGCTGCCTTTGCCCATAACTTTGCCTCTGCTTCTCTTCTTCTAGTTAATCCTGCAAGAACTTTTCCTGCAGCTTTGTTCCATCTTAACATTTCTGATGGAACCGAATTCTTATCACCTGAATTTAATTTCTTCAAAAGTGTACTACTTTGTAAGTTTCCTACTCCTAGATTGTATGTCCATGAGGTTAATGCATCAAGTTCATTTTGTGTTAATGATACTTTAACTGTATTTAGTACTTGATTTGCAAACTCTTCAAGCTCTTCTAATAAGTCTCGCTCTGCCTGCATTTCATTTACCATGTCGCCTTCTCTTACATTTCTAGTTCTGCCATATCCTATAGTCCATACATTTGCTGGACACAGATAAGCATTAGCCTCAAATCCTTCAAAGAATTTGACTAAATCTATACAATCTTGACTTACTGCTGTATCGTTCATTGAAACCCTACTGAAACTCCACAACCACAGGCACTTTGCTCGTTTGGATTGTGTATTTCAAACCCTGTTTGTACTACAGTATCTATCCAATCTATGATACTGCCTTGTAAAAAACTCATACTTAAATCATCAATAACCATTCTGTTATCAATCACATAATCATTATCTTGTGGTACCTCTTCTAAGTCCCAATTATATTGGTAACCATTGCAACCACCACCAGATAATGAGAGGCGTAAGAAGTCTCCCTTAAGCCTCTCTGTGATTTTATCCTTTGCTTTTTCAGTTATTGTTATCATTCTAACTCTAAGACCTATTGTTTATCTCAAATCTTTCTTATAGTCAAAGGGTTTAATTCCTTTTATAATCTTTTGTGATTCGACTGAACACCAAACCATTGGTGAATAGTCTCTGTAAAAGACTACGCGTGGCTCTCTAAATCTAAAGTATCTTTGACACTCTTTCTTCCACGCACTTGCTTCCTCATGCTGTTCTTCGGCATCTGCTGCTAGAGCTAATCCTGTGAACATCAGCACTACTGCTGCTAAATAAGGAAGTATCCCTATGACTGATTTAGACATTGATTTAAACACTTTCAAAGGATCCTCACTTGTTTTTGAGTGAAAATCCTCTAACACTTCCGTTCTCCTGTGTTTATTAGGTATAAATACCTGTTATTCTATATCTATTTGTCTTGGTCTTCTTTCCTCAGGTATCTCAACATGAAGGTCTACTGTTAGAATTCCATCTACAAAGGTCGCTTTATCTATTCTTACATCTTCCGATATAGTAAAACTTCTTTTGAATGCTTTTCTAGTAATCCCCCTGTGTAAATATGACTCATCTGCCACATCTCTCAGACTCTTTTCTCCATGAATTGAGAGAACATTTTCTATTCGTTCTACCACTATGTTCTCTTTTCTATAACCCGCAAGTGCAACTTCTATAGTATAGTTGTTGTCTCCGTCCTTTGTTATATTAAATCTTGGATACGAAGTATCTTCGTATGTAGGCATTGAAGCGAACCTTTCGAAAAAACGATCTGCTCCAATCCATGACCTTTGAAGGTCGTGTATTGTTGGTAATTGTACTACCATTTTCTTTCTCCTTAACCCCTTTCGGCGGTTACTACGACTTCCTTTCGGCAAGTCGGTTATTAAAAACCCGTAAACTGACTAAATCTAATCTTCATTGCAAAGTAGTGAGTTTACTTCCAATCCCTCCCCCAGCTGACGCTGGAACTTGAAGAAGTTCATCTGACAAGATGAACTTTCACTATTTATATTATACTAAAAACTTGACCATAAGTCAAGAAAAATTTTTTTAGTCCTCATCTATGGCAATGATACCCTCATGATGAAAGTAATCTATAGCCATACTTATGCCTTCTCTAGTTCCTATTCTATAGGAAGTGTAGGCACACCCTATCATAATTAATACCATTAAAATTAAAAGTTCTTCCTGCATAATATATTTCTCCTATTATTTATATTATAACAAAATTAACCTTTAAAGTCAAGATTTTTTTATAACTTACCTAAAAATACTTCTTGACATTCAAACTTAAATCGTCTATAATATAAGGGAATAAAAAAGATTAAGAAGGAGTCATAGAATATGAGAGGTAAAACACCCGACTGGACACAAAAAGAAGACAGACTTTTAAAGGACTACTATGGCACAATGAAACTACGAGAATTAAGACACATTTTCCCTGATAGAACGGAAAATGCAATCAGAGGTCGGGTTAAAAGACTGCGAAAAAAGGGGTGGAGTTTCGACTCTACTCGGAGATAAAAATGAAAGATAATATACTAGAGTTTACAGGTGAGTATTACACTCGCCAAAAAAGAAGCAAAGAGTTGAATGAAGAACTCTCTGTTCAATTAATAACTGAGCTACAAAAGCTCGGAGTCAATACTAATGACCCACAGTTCGTGTTCGACATGGCATGGGTTGTTAAGTTCCTACAAGTTACATTAGATAACCACTTTGGCATCGCCAATGACTTGGGAAGGCTAATGAAACAAATCACAAAGAATGAGGCAAAGGCATACAATTGACGAGTGTTACGGTAGATAGAAATTTCGAGAGAGCACTTCGTCAGTTTAAGAGGAAAGTGGAGAGATCTGGCAAGTTACAAGTTGTCAGAGACAAGCAATACTATGAAAAGCCTTGCACTAAGCGAAATAGAAAAAAGGCAGCGGGTAGAGCGAGGTGTTTGAAGCGACAAAAATCGCAGCAATTACCACCAGAACCTAGACTACCAGTTCCCAAACTAACTATTGACGCTAAATCTCCGACACCAAAATAGACTTGTGTCAATTCAAACTTAAAACTCTAAGTCAAAAAATTTTTAGATAGTCATAAATGCACTTTATTTATGTTTCTGAGGAACTTCTGTAACAGTTGTACTTTCGACCTGCTCAAAAATGATACTTGCAATATGTTAAAAAGTATGATATAATTATACTAAATCTAGAGACTGACACCGCCAACCAACAATTAATTAAATTAATGTTTCGAGACACGAGAGTAGCTCTCCCTCAGGAGAGATGCTCGAAGTAGTCGAGAAATTACTTTTTAATTTACTTTTGGCAAATAAACAGACCTCTACAATAAGACAATTTTTATACTAAGATTGACTTATTGACTTTAATCAATTACTTCGGAGTATTGCGTTTAAAACAATTGCATGCAACTCCGATATATTAAAGAGGTATAAAAGGAAAATAACTTAATGGATTAAGTATGATTGATGGGTAAGAGAGTAACTTTTACAAATTTCTCTTAGTATAATCGGTTTTAGCGAGGGTGTTTGTGTGTATTGGTATTTGCGATTTGGCGTCAAGCTTTAGTTGTGTAGCATGTGACCATTCGATATTAGGAGTTATAATAGCAGTAAGTTTGAAGATCCTTAGATCCAATGCAATTTCCATTCTTTGATTTCCGTACATACATAAGTAAGGTCGCCACGCTTCCCAGCCTTTTATATATTCAGAAGTTACTTGTCTTATGGCAAGTCCATAGTTATCCAGAGTATTTGGAATTAGAACTATCGGATTTTTAAAACCCTTTTTCTTCACGTCGCGCCGCAGCTCAGGGTATCCTACCTGCTGTTTCCTGCTACCCACAACCTGAAATACATCACTCAGTGATACGATCTGTGGAACTAAGTATTTAGTTCTTAGATTTAAATTACTATCCAACAACTCAACCTTCATTTTTCCACTCCCACTTCTCTCCTTTAAAAAAATTTTTTTCACAATTTTTTAAAAACCTTTTAGGACCTGCTAGAACTTGTTTCTTTGTTACTAGTTCTCTTTCGTACTTCTTAAGATGCTCAATATCATCACTCTCGTCATATTCGGTCGGGTGTATTATTGGTTCTAGCTCATCTTGTAACTGTTCAGACACAGACTTTTCGTCTACATACTTGTATAATCCGTGTCCTAAATATATTTCTTTTCTCTTCATATTACTCTCGCTAAAATTACTACTTGTAAGAATAAAACTAGAACTGGTACTATAGTTCTTACCAACTCTAATGAGTATTTTACTCTGCTAATATCTTTTTCTAATCTTTTAATTTTCTTTGTCATTTTCTTTCCTTCTGTTCTTTGTTAATTGGCGGTCTAACGGAGAATCGAACTCCGACTTCAAGCGTGACAAGCTTGCGTGTTAACCATTACACTACTAGACCTTGTTATGGAGCGGGATAGGAGAATCGAACTCCTGTCCTCAGCTTGGAAGGCTGTGGTAATACCACTATACTAATCCCGCACTGGTGGAGCTGGTGAGATTCGAACTCACAACCTTCTACGTGCAAGGCAGATGCTCTCCCGTTGAGCTACAACCCCTAATGATAATAATGCCATATCGGTATCATACTGATATAAAATAGTATAAAACTTAATGAGATATAATCTTTTCTAAGCCATATGAACCATATGATTAGAATTAGAACTGCAAAGGATATGTCGGCAATTAGTACATTTGTATAATCAACTACTAATACTCTAGACTTCACTTAATCAGGAGTCCATTTGGTTGGACCTTTGTATTTGAAGGGTTTGGCTATAACGAAAGGATTATTTCGCTTGCCTACCCATTCGAAGTGGAAGGCAACCATAATTGGATCAACATAAGTCGCCCAATATTCGATTGCCATTTCTGAACTGACAAGACCACCAGCACAACGCTTTTCTATAGCTTCTTCACTATCGGAAACGAAGTAG
>VTLG01011842.1_pt1 | contig 13068 bp, 18 predicted proteins | sample 4694571 | NCBI WGS metagenome assembly VTLG01 (sample SAMN12604809, study PRJNA352737) | marine metagenome | biome: ENVO:00000447; feature: ENVO:00000209|ENVO:00000569|ENVO:01000036; material: ENVO:00002151; isolation source: viral sequences binned using virsorter ... | reverse complement strand
AGAGGTTAATAAAGACAATGAATAGTGAATTATATGTATTATGGGTATTTATAGTCGTTATGTGGCTATATGTATTAATTAAAATAACTAATGAATAATAAAAAGGAAACTAAAAATGGAAATAACAATAAAGGAAAGTATGTTAATAAGAAAGTGTATAAATGACTATGTATTAGAAAATAAGCTTGATTATGACAAGAGTCCATTATTTAATAATTTAATGACTACATTAAAAAAGTTTGAGAATGTGCAATGTTTTAGGAAAGGTTATGAAACATATAAAGAATATAAGCAATCCAAAAAAAGTGGTGTAGTGTCAATGAATAGCGAATTATATATGGCACTAGAAGAATTCCCTAAATGGATGACATTAAGCGAATTACAAGAAGCTATAAGAGATGACGAAAGAAGCGAATTAAAAAAGGAATTAAAAAAATATAGTATTCAAACTACTTGTAATGAAAAAATACTAGAGTTAATGGAAAGTGAAAATAAAATGAAAGAAAAAACAATAAATAAAAGTCTATTAAGTAAGATATCTAAAAATGATATAATTGAATTAATGATGTTAAATAAAAAAGGGGATAAATAAAATGAGTAATAAAACACACTACAATTTAGAGAATGGAATAATATTAATTAATTTAGATTGTAAAGAATGTAATAATAAAGAAGTATGGAGTGTTAAAGAGTTTGAATATGTAGGTGATTATCCAATAGAATGTGATAAATGCCATAGTGATGAAATGAATATAACTTTAAATAATAAGTGAGGTATAAAATGACTAGAAAAGATTATAGAAAGATAGCAAGAGTAATAAAAGATAATACAATGAATGACACACTACCTATATTAAATAAAGATAGACTTATAGATGATTTAATAGATGTATTTGAAGATGACAATCATTTATTTGATAGGTATAAATTTATTGAAGCTTGTGAATAAGACTTAATACTATACAATAACCTACCTTATAAAGCGCCTTACGATATTAGTGAGGCGTTTTCTTTTCCACATATATTAAAATTTCAACTCAAAATCTATAGAATGTCGAATTGGTCGATTTTCAACCTTATTTTCAACCCATAGGGGCAATTTTTGGGGGAGGGGTGTTATGAAAAAGAGGAACACACATTCTAATGCTATTTTTTAACTTTTTATAACTTTAACAACTTTTTTCTTATATACTTAAAATCTTAATTTCTTATATATATTTTATAATTAGTATTTTGGTGAATGTTGTTGAAAGGATAGAGAGATATTACCCCTGTACAATCAAGTCAAGGTTCTCTAAATCCTTTGCAACTTAGTATTTCGGAGCCATGCTGCTTTAGGATATGGTAATAGCAAATAAACTACAACCACGAACAATCATCAGTTTCGGGTTATTTCCCTAGAATCGTCCTCAATTGCCTTAGAGTTGGACTGTGACTCTGATTCACCCCTTATTGTAGTCACTTTTCAAGCATAAACGCAACAAGTCTTAAACCAAACCATTTATGCGAGGTGTAATTTATGTTAAATTTTTTTAAAAACAAAATATGTCTTATATTATGCCATGAGTCAAGAAGAAATAATAAAAGCGCTTACTGTATTAGGTTATCCATTGGAAAATTTAAGGCAATATCCTTGGTTTAGAAGGGGAGAACAATATCCTGGTGTAAATATTGACAATAGAAACGTTTGGTCTCAAGGGGTTGAGTATGGTGGACAAGAATATCTAGTTCCTGGAGTTGCAACGCAAAGTGAAATACAAGGATTTCCCTTACAAGGCATTGAAGGACTTAATTATATATCACATAGTAGGCCTGTAAGTGCTGATATGCAAGAGGTGTCATATGATGTTACAGGTCAAAAGATTCAAGAGCAATCAAGTATGTCATATCTAGGTCAACCATGGGGTGTTCCTGTTAAAAACCCTGATGAGGGGACTATGCTTGGAGAGCTTATTTCTAAATATATGGGTTCATTAGGTGGATTTTAAGGAAATAAAAGGAAAAAAACACTATTTATACGATTCTATACAAGAATTTCGCATTCATCACCCTGATGAACAGCTAAATGAGAACTGGCGTAAGGCAAAGGAGGGTGAATGGGTAGTAACAGACGACCAAAACGTGTGTCAGATACTAAAATGTTACGATTTAAAGATAAATATGTCCAAAAAGGTTACAAGATGCTCAAGAACTGTCTTAGGTACGTTCAGGGTAGACAATCATAACATTAAACTGTTAGGCTCTGATGGCATTGCCGAGAATATATACACGTTTTCAAGGACATATAAAGCATTTAAGCAATATCAAAAAGAAGGATTAAAGCCAAAAGAGTTTGTTTTTGCAAAATATGTGGCTGGGGGGATGGATATCTCACAGGCATACGCAAAAGTGTTCAAGAATTCAAAGAGTAGTGAATACATTGCCAGCTCAGCCAATAAATTAATGAAAAAAGAAGAGGTTCAAACAATGGTATCAGAAGCAATTGAAAAGGTATTACAAGAAGAAAGTGTTTCAAATAACTGGATTATAGCAAAATATAGAGATATTGTAGACTTGGCAGAGAAAGATTCTGACAAATTACGTTCATTAGACTCATTATCTAAAATATCAGGATTATTTAACACAGAAACCAAGAAAGAAGAACTTACTGTATGGTCAGGTTTTACGTCAGAACAAATGGAGGCACTTAAAGATGGAAGCAAAACAGAGCTCATCGGACACAAAGAAAAAGAGTAGAGAGAAAGACCCATGCCCTGTATGTGATTATGACCTTTATTTTAACTCAAAAGTTACTCAAAGGATTGGGATTATTAACATAGCAAGAGATGTTGTGGGCTGGATTTGTCCTGAATGTGATAGCGAATTTGATTTAGACGATAATATTGTGTATATTTACGGTGAGAATTCAGTACAAGGAAAAGCATAATGCCACGAAGATTTAGACCATTTACAAGTTTTTTAACCCAAGGTATGAATAATACCAATAAGAATATTAATAATAACAACCAACCTCAATTTAATAGTTCATTTGGAAATCCATACAATCCTCCAATGACAAAAGGCTTTGGAGCTGGAGGGACAGGAACGGGTGGAGGATATATGGGAGGAGCGCAGCCAGGAGGCGCTCAATATGAAGACCCAGGTGGAAGTATGGGGGGTCTTGATAATATTCCTGGTGGTGATTATGGTGGACATGCAGGTTATGGCGATTTTTGGTACGAATCTGGATGGTCTGGCCAAGATACATCAGACGCTCCTTTAAATTGGGGTATCTGGGGCTTAGATATGAATAATGATGGAATAGTTGGGGATACAGAAGATTGGGCTTTATGGGAACAATATCAAGAAGCAATAGGAACTGACCCTGGAGCAGCTGGAGCATTTATTGGAGATAGGGCGCATTTTTTTCAGGACGCAGACATGACTGGTCCAGATGACCCTGGCTTTATTGGTGGAGGAGGGGCGATTCATTTTTCTGAAGGTATGTATAAAGGTATACCAGGGAGTTCCCCTGTAGAAGAAGATTATCCTTCAGAAAATATTGGTGATAAGGAAAATATGCCAACCGATGAACTTCCCCCAGGATATGTTTGGCAGTATGACGATATTAATGGGGAATGGGTTCCTGTTTATGCTCAAGACCCTGATTTAGGGACCGTAATTGATACTCCAGGATTGCAGCCTGAGCCTGATGCCCCTCATTATTTTTTAAAATGGCTAGGAGAAATGGAGCCTGATGAGCTTCCTCTACCTACAACTAATAATCCACCTATAGATATATCATATGGAGGTGCTTCTAATTTTGCTGGAGGAGGTGGAATGGGTGGTCAAGCAGCTAGAAAACTTTACTATCCAAATGTATCCAAGAGTTTTGCAGGTGTTGGCTCAGGTATTCAAGGTGGGTCGACTCTTGAAGAACTATTAAAATCAATTCAAGGTTAGTTTTTAATGTCTTATTTTGATACAAAATCTCAAAGTTTTAAAGATATGATGGTTATGATTGATTCTATGGCCACTAAATTCAATATACCAAAAGATGATTTAATTACAAAATTATTACAAATATCATTTCACGAGACAGCTGGCACATATGATGACCAATCAATTCAATTGCAAGGACAGCCTGGGCAAGAGGGTATGGGCGCATTTCATTTTGAGCATGGAAAAAGTCAAGGAGGTCATACTGCGATTAATAGGTTGATACAGATAAATGAAGACAAGTATAGACTTTTAGACTCTTTAGGTGTCCCAACTGCTGTCGCTGATACATCTAAGTTCCCTCTTTATCTTAAAAATCTACCTATTTCCAAAGGCACAGCTACAGACCCTGAGGATTTATATTTTTCAGGAAGCCAAGGATTTGATGCTCGTACTTTTAGTCCTTCTGAGCAATGGATGTTAATGATAGCAGATATTAGTAAGGATTTAGAGTTAGCGGGAATTTCAGATATATCAAATATTTCTAGTGAGGATTTGTGGATTGACCATCATTCTGTTCCTGATGCTGCTGACGAGGCTGCAAGAAGAGCGACTTATCAAGGCAATATGAATATATGGAATGTTCCTTCTGAAGACCCATTGACTCAACCAATATTAGACCAATTATTAAACTATAATCCTTAATGGCAAATTTAAACCTTAATGGTAATGTTTCAAAAAATGAAGAAGCATTACAATTAGCACATTCAAATCTTATCACATTTGGCAAATTGTTTTCACCTCAAGACTTTTTGGCAAGCGCAACGCCAGATTTTCATATTGATGTAGGTAAAATGTTAATTGATAGGAGTAAACAGCAATTAGCATTAGTACTTCCTCGTGACCATGCTAAATCCACCTTAGCAGCTACAGCTGTTTTATATAGATTTTTATTTGCAACAAAAGAAAGGCCTGAGTTTATTGCGTGGATTGGAGAAGCTCAAGACCAAGCAAGAGATAACTTAAATTGGATTGCAAATCATATATACTCAAATCCAGCTATTCATTATTATTTTGGAGACCTTCAAGGCGATAAATGGACAAAAGATGAGTTTACTCTAAAAAATGGTTGTAGAATGATTGGAAAAGGAACATCGCAAAGACTTCGTGGTAAAAAGCAATTATCGACTCGTTATACAGGTATAATACTTGATGACTTTGAATCAGAGTTAAATACAAAGACTCCTGATTCGAGAAGGCAAATTAAAGAATGGGTTACTGCTGCTGTTTATCCTGCGATTGATTTTGACAAAGATGGTTTTTTATGGTGCAATGGTACTATTGTTCACTATGATAGTTTTTTAAATGGACTTGTTAGGGGTTCTCAAGAAGCTGATAAGACTGGGGAAGAATACGCTTGGGATGTATTTACAAGAAAAGCAATAGAGGATGGTAAACCTATATGGCCTTCAAGATGGCCAATGAAAAAACTTGAAGAGCGTAAGCAATTTTATATAGATTCTGGAACTCCAGCTAAATTCTATCAAGAGTATATGAATCAAGCAAAGTCACCTGAGGACCAAATATTTAGTGAGGAGGATATTAATGATGGTATTTATCAAGGCAATGCAAGGTTTGATGAAGCGGCTGATTCATGGTACATACAATTTGCTGATGGCGACAAAGAATATGTTAATATATATATTGGTGTTGACCCAGCTTCGACAATTACTACTCGTAGTGACTATTCCGTTATTATGGTTCTTGGTGTTACTGCTGAATACGATTATTATGTTATTGAATATTGGCGTAAAAGAGTCCTACCCATGGAGTGTGCCGATGAGATATTTAAAATCGCTAAACAATACTCGCCAATCAGAAGAATAAATATTGAGACAATTGCATATCAAGAGATGCTTCGTGACTATATAATGAAAAGAAGTAAGAAGGAAGGGTTGTTTCTACCTGGTATTGAAAAAGGAATTAAAAATTACAACTCTAAAAAGAAGGACAGGTTGTTTGAAGGGCTTCAACCTATGTTTAAAGCTGGGGCTGTTCATCTTAAAAAGCAACATCATGAATTTATTGATGAGCTCATTGATTTTCCGAAGGGTTCTCATGACGATGTTATTGATGCTTTTTATTTAGCAACTCAATGGGCAAAAGGAAATGTGAAGGCGGGAAAAGTTAAAAAAGAAAAAGATAAAAATGGGATGTGGGCGAAACCTAGAAAGATGTATGATTGGATGACAGGAAGAAGAATATGACCCTATTTGTTAAATATTATAATTTATTATTATATTATATACTGTGATTAAGGAAGATTTTAGAGCAAAAGAGATACGGGAGATGTTTGACCGCTGGTCTAACGCAAGAGAGGACTGGGATGTTGCTGCTAGAGAAGACATTGATTTCTATTTAGGGAATCATTTTAGCAGCGAAGAGATGGACGAGTTATCTTCACGTAACCAATCGGCAGTCCCTATTGATAGACTTTACTCTGCTATAGAACAATTTAAAGCCATAATCACATCTAAGCCTCCAAAGTTCTCAGCAATAGGAAGAGAGGACTCTGATACTAAACTTGCAAATGTATGGAAAGTTATACTTGAATATATATGGGATATATCAGATGGAGACGAACAATTCAAGCAAGCAGTTCACGATTATACGGTTACAGGACTTGGATACTTTTATACATATATAGACAAGGAAGCTGACTATGGTCGTGGTGAAATAAAATTTAAACATTTAAATCCTTTTAAAGTCTATGTTGACCCCAACTCAAGAGATAGATATTTTGACGATGCCTCTGGTATGATGGTGTCTAATATAATGAGTAAAATGCAACTTCTTGATGTATATCCTCAGTTAGGGCAACCTATCGAAGAGGGTGACGAAAAAGCATTGATAGATAAAATTGAGACGGTATCAGAAGAGGATTGGCCAAGTAATTCAAATAAAAGAACAATGCAATCTTTTACTCCTGATGAAATTAAGGATTATGATTATGAAGGCTCAAATGAAAAATATAGATTAATTGAATATTATTCAAAAATAAAAGTCCCTTATTATAGACTTTTAGATAAAAGGACTAATCAGGAACAAATAATATCAAAAGAACAATTTGATAAATTATCTCAAGATAAGCAATTTCAACAAGCTATTAAGTCAGGACTAATTGATTTTGTTGAGGTTCAACAGACAAGAATAAGACAAACATGCTCAGTTGGTCAAATAGTTTTATATGATTTAGTGTTAGACACTGATATGTATCCTATTGTACCTGTTCCTAATATATGGACAAATACTCCTTACCCTATGAGTGATGTAAGGAAAAATAAAGATTTTCAAAGGTTCCTCAATAAGACAGTTTCATTAATCACATCGCACGCACAAGCAAGTTCAGGACTAAAACTTCTTATACCTCAAGGAAGTGTTCAAGACATTGAAGAACTCGAAAGAGATTGGGCAAATCCGAATGCTACCCTCGAATATGATGCTTCTTTTGGGGAACCACATTTTCCTTCACCTCAACCATTATCAAGCTCAATTATGCAATTGCCTTCAATGATTGAAAGATATATTGACCTTAATATGGGTATATTTGAAATGATGCAAGGAAATGCAGAGGCAGCTCCAAGGACATCTTCAGCAACAATGATGATGGAAGATTTTGGTCAAAGACGTTCTAAGTCTAAATTGAGAGACATTGAAGGTTCTTTAAAGAGAGTAGGTAAAGTTGTTTATAACTTAGCAAAGTCTCATTATAATTTTCAAAAAACATTTAGAATTGTGCAACCTAATAATGATATAAACGAATTCACTGTAAATAAAAGACTATATGACGACAAATCTAAAGAATTGCAATCAATTGAAAATGAATTATCTGTTGGACAGTTTGATATAAGGGTTATTGGCAATTCTACAATGCCTTCAAACAAATGGGGCGAATGGGAGATTTATATGCAAGCCTATCAGTCTGGGCTTATTGATAAAGTCGAAGCTCTCAAGAAAACAGATATATTTGACAAGGAGGGCGTATTGTCAAGAACAGATATGATACAACAATTACAGCAAGCATTGGGACAAGCCCAAGAAGAAATTAAAAGAGTCTCAGGCGATTTACAAACAGCACACAGAGAATCTGTGCAAGCACGTAAGCGTACTGAGGTAGAAAAATTCAAAGCAGAGCTTAACAAAGAGTCTTCTAGTAAGAAGGCTGAGGATAAGCTTGCTATTGGTAGACTAAAAGATGCGGTCAAACTGGAGTCAGAGAAATTGCGTATAAGCAGTCAAGCTCAGTTACGACAACAGAAATCGCAAAAGGAGAAGTAGAATGACAGACGCATATGATGATGGGAATCCTCAAGTTGAGGGTCAACCTATTGACAATGTAGGGCAAGATGAAGGGCAAAACGTTGGTGAGAGTTCAAGTCAAAATTTGGAAGAACAAGTAAAATACTTCCAATCAGAAAAGGATAAACTTGCCAATGAAAATCAAAATCTAAAAAAGTTTGAGGCAATTGGGAAATTGCTAAAATCGAGACCAGATATTGCACAAACAGTTGCAACAATGGTTCAAGGCGGTCAACCCCAAAATGTTGGGCCTCAACGAATTGAATTAGGTAAAGATGAGTTTGACCCATGGGAAGCCTATAATGACCCTAAATCTAAATCGTATAAGTTCAGACAGCAAGAGCTACAAGATAGTATTGGGCAAGCCGTAAATGAAAGGATGGCTGGTGTAGTGAGAAGTCAAGGAGTTCAACAACTTAAAAGCAATCTTCTTGCGCAGGGTTTAACCCCTCAAGAAGTTGATTCGTTTATGAATTTCGCATCCAAAAATCCTGGTGAATATGGCGTTGAAGGTGCTATTAAAATGTGGCGTGCTATGATGAACGAAGGCCAAGGCACAGTTACAGATAACCCACTTGATAATGTTAGACAAACGCAAGAAACTCCAACACCTGGTGGTATATTGCAAGGTCAACAACCTCAAGCTAAAAGCGAAAAGGATGGTATGTGGGATTCAATTCTAAGTGCTGGTAGCCGCACAAACGTTTTAAAATAAATAACTAAGGAGAATAAATAATGGCTACTTATAATAGTGGACAAGTAAAATTTGGAACTCCTGGGTCTAGTAATACCGATTTTCACACAAGACGTCTATTTGACTTTAGTGATAGAATCGCAGAACTTGCCCCAGAAGAATCTCCATTTTTCGTTTACTTGTCAAAAGTTGCAAAAGTGCCAACATCAGACTCTCAGTTCCGTTTTTTAGAAGACAGAACAAAAATATCAATTACAGATAGAAGTTTCTTGCTTAAAGGTGGTATAACATTAGTTGCCGCTGGAAGTGACGATACTATGATTTTTGATACAGCAGGTGGAGATGGTGTTGATTGGTTAATTCCTGGAATGGTTGTTGCTATTGGCGATGTCGATAGTAATGATGTTCCAACAACAGCAAATGTAAGAATAAATAGTGTTGACAATTCGTCAAGCGCTACACAGACTTCAGTTACATGTACAGTTATTTCACATGTAGGAAATCCTGGAACTGGAGCTACAATTGCATTAGCAGATGATTCAAAATGTACTGTAATAGGTACATCTTTTGAGCAAGGTTCGGGTGCACCAGACGTATGGTCTCAACAATTAGACCATGATTATGGATACACTCAAATCTTTAAAACAGCTTGCGAGATGAGCAATACAGCAAGAGCTACAGTATATCGTGGATATGCTGATGAGTGGGCACGATTATGGAATCTTAAATTAAGAGAACATAAAGTGGACATTGAAAGAGCAATGCTTTTTGGTCAAAAAGGTAGTGCAGGTGGTATTCAGTATTCTGATGGTATTGTTGGAAGTACAATATATAGTGGTTACTGGGATACAACTCTTGCAGCAGCTTCAAGTTCAGTAAAAGCTACCTCTGATGGAAGTCAGCTTGCTTACAGAGAAGATGCTCCATACTACAAATCAAACACAGCATCTCAATGGACATATGATGACTTACTAGGCGATTTCGAAGTAATCTTTGACCCTGCAAGGGGTGGGGGTTCTTCTAAGCTAGCGTTAGCTTCATTACCTGTGATATCACACTTTAATAAAGTTGGTGTTGGTGGCTTTGTTGGCGGTTCAATGTTAGATGGAACTACTACAACTGTAAACCAAGGAGCATCAAGAAATTCATATAATTTCAATTCGAGTGATGGTGCTTTTGGTCATAAAGTTACTAAGGTAGAAACTATCCATGGAGACTTATCTCTTGTTAAAGAACCTTTATTTAGAGGTTTTGCAGCAGGATTTATGCAAATGGTTGATTTGGACCACGTATCTTACAGACCTCTTGTTGGTAACGGTGTTAATCGAGACACTTCAATCACAACAAATGTGCAACAAGCAGATGAAGATTTACGAAAAGACATGATTCTTACAGAAGCAGGTCTTGAAGTTTCTCTTCCTGAAACACATGCGTTGATTAACTTGGAGGGCGTGTAGAATGAGAAGTGATGTATTAAATCAAAATAGTGGTAGCTATGGTATGCTACCTAATGCATATAAAGTATCTGCAAAAACAGCTGACTTTACAGCAGCAGCAGGCTATGTCTATGTTGTTACTAAGTTAGATGGATGCGATGTTACTTTGCCAGCTCCAAATATTGGAGATAAGATAAAAGTAGTTTTTGATGGTGCTACAAGTAATTCCCATACAATAACTACTGATGCAGCAACTACTTTAATAACAGGATGGGCAGCTATGTCAGACACAGCAGACCAAACTGCAGCAGCTATGGAAAATTTTGTAGCTGATGAAGTTGATGATAGAATAATTACCTTGAACAGAACTACTACAGGACTTTCAGGTATTATTGAATTGACTGGAGTGGGAGCTAACAAATGGTATGCAGAATGCATTATCCACTCAAATGGTGATGCAGCTACACCTTTCAGCTAAACCAAAGCAATAAGGTTTAATAGTTTTGTAGAACTATGGGGTAAGTCGTATAAAGGGCTTACCCCGAATCTACTAAGAATTTTATATAATAATAACAAGCCCATTCACGCACAGCCAGTGCTTAGGGCAGGGAGGAAATATGGCAAAAACATTAATGAGATATACAGTTGCAGAAGCTCAAAATGCAGCTCTAGGACAGGCAGGTTTAATATTAATAGATGATACAGATGCTCACACAGGCCCATTTGTAGCAATAACAGCATTAGAAGATGCAGCAGTTGATGTTGACCAATGTGATATGTCTTTTATAGAAGATGTGGCTGATTTCACAATTCCAAAAGGAACAACAATATTTGGAAGATTTACATCTATCGAATTAGATAGTGGTAAAGTGTTGGCGTACTACGGATAATGCCTACTAATAATTTATCAAATTCATTATCTTCACACGAACCTTTTTCAAAGCTTGATAGATGGTCATTAGCTTTTGATGGTAGTGATGAATACTTGGATATGGGGGACGTTACTACATTTGACGGCTTAGATAATCTAACTATAGCTTGTTGGGTTAAGACACCTACTGGGGCATCAGGAGTTCATAACTTCCTTAGCAAAGGGAGTTATAATGCTGCAGATTCAGCTTGGTCGTTTAATATAGGTCCAGACACAAGCAATGGAAGAATAAGGTTTAGCGTTAGCAATAGTCTATATGCATATAGAAATAATTGTATTACTGCATATGGATATACTTTAGACTCATGGAACCATGTTGCAGTTACTTATTCAAATACCGATGATGAGATTTATTTCTATATAAATGGAACTCAAATATCCCCTGGTTCAGGAACTCCCACTGGAACTTATATATCAATACCAGATAGCTCTAAAAAATTACGAGTAGCAAATAACGATGGGTCTAATTGGTTAGAGGGAAGAATTTCGGATGTGGTCATATACAATTCAGCTTTATCTTCTGGAAATATAGCTACAATATATGATGGAGGAGATAGTTATCGTTATGATACAGGAGTGGCTAAAGCAAATTTAGTTGGATGGTGGAGAATGGGCGATGGAGCTGAAAATGGGACAGGCACAACCATTTATGATGCATCTTCTAATTCTAATAATGGTACCATGACAAATATGGAAGCAGCAGACTTTAAAGAGGATAGTCCATAATGAGTTACAATAATAGAAAATGGGTGATAGTTAATGTTTCAGATATAACAAGTGAAATGATTTCTAACTCCCTTCAAACAAGTGTAAGTACGTTAAGAAAATCTTTAGATAATAGTAAAGCTATTCTTAAATGGGATGGAGATACTCCTTCTTGTTTTGATGGAATAACTACCTATAATCATAGTCAAATATTAACAGAATTAGCTGGTTCAGATTGGACAGAGGGAGAAGAGTAGATGGCTAAAAAGAAACACAAGAAATATAATATTGGTGGAAACATCAATGGGCCTTCTCATGATGATGGTGGAGTCATCATTGAAGCGGAAGGTGGGGAATATATAATTAATAAGGACTCAGTCAATCCCCAGACGGAGCGAGTTTTGGAATATATCAATACTTTTGGTAAATTACCACCAGTATTTGATGCACGTAAAAGAGGAGGAAAGTAATGCCAACAGTAGGAAAGATGAAATTTCCATATTCTAAAAAAGGAATAAAGGATGCAAAAAATTATGCAAAACAATCTGGTAAGCCTATGAAGGTTGAAGGAAATTATATGGGCGGTGGGAAAGTAATGCCTAAATATAGAGGTGGCGGGATGGTTCCTCCTGCGGGAAATATAAGCTTAGCAAACCTGTTAAGACCTTCAATGCCCCAGTATGGAGACATACATGCCGCTGAAAGTTCAATGTATAGAAAAATGCGAAGCGATGCGATAAAGAGAGCCTTGATGGAAAGAAAAGCAAAGGAAGATTCGCTTAAGAAAATGATTTTAGCAAAACGAATTTCTGATATGATAAATCAAAAAGGGAAAACTCCTTCAAAAGTTAGAAAGAAAAAGAAGTAATGGCTATTTTTATGTTTAATAAAGATGAAGGTAAGGTTGTTGAGGTTAAAGATACTCCAATACAATTTGATGACACAAGAAATCATGTTAATATGAGAACAACTTGGAGTAGCCAAACAAAGGTTGAATTTAGTCAAACAACAATGGACCAAGATAT
>VTLG01005510.1_pt1 | contig 13069 bp, 6 predicted proteins | sample 4694571 | NCBI WGS metagenome assembly VTLG01 (sample SAMN12604809, study PRJNA352737) | marine metagenome | biome: ENVO:00000447; feature: ENVO:00000209|ENVO:00000569|ENVO:01000036; material: ENVO:00002151; isolation source: viral sequences binned using virsorter ... | reverse complement strand
ACCCGTCGTACTCTAAAGAACGGTAAGAGTCTCCAGTTCATCTACACTGGACGCATGAGTGCTGACTACCATACCCCAGGTACACCTATCTTGGGTACGGAGAACGCACTGCCAGTAGCTGAGAAGACCATCCAAATGGATGACCTCTTAATCAGCTCTGCATTCGTGTATGATCTTGACGAGACCCTTGCTCACTATGAGCTACGCGGTGAGATTTCTAAGAAGATTGGATTTGCTCTCGCAGAAAAGTATGATAGACTCATCTTCAGAGCTATCTCACGTGGTGCCCGTAAGGCACACCCCATCTCGGCTACAGGTAAAGTTGAGCCAGGTGGATCTACAATCCAGGTAGGCTCCGGTTCCGGTGCAGCCGCTGACGCTCTTGATTCAGCTAAGCTAGTAGCAGCATTCTTTGAAGCTGCAACACAGCTAGATGAGAAAGGAGTAAGTCAGGAAGGCCGTGTCGCCGTACTCTCACCTCGCCAATACTACACTCTTATTGAGAACGTATCTTCGAATGCGCTGATCAATAGGGATGCACAAGGCGATGGATTGCAGAAAGGTAAGGGAATCATGTCTATTGCAGGCATCGAAATCCTTCAGTCCATGAATGTACCTTTCCAAGGTAAGTATGGTACTGCTACAACTATCGATAATGCTGGCTCATTCGTTGGTCAAACAATGGAGAATGCCTCAGTTGCACAAGGCGGAATCAACAATGATTACGGACTTGCTAACACTTGGGGAACCTCTTGCGGATTGATCTTCCAGAAGGAAGCTGCAGGTGTCGTTGAAGCCATCGGACCACAGGTTCAAGTAACGAGTGGTGATGTATCAGTGATTTACCAAGGCGATATTATACTCGGACGCCTCGCAATGGGAGCCGACTATCTTAACCCAGCCTCATGTATTGAGCTTCACACTACTAATACAGCTCCGACTGCATTCTAAGATATATACCATTAACCAACATACAGGGGACTTCTCACGGTCCCCTTTTTTTATATTATGGCAACCCCTACATATGCAACGTCCAAAGAACTGGATGCTGTTAACTCAATTTTAATGAGTGTCGGTGAGAGTCCAGTTAATACCCTTGAAACTCAAAGCCCCGAAGTGGCTATTGCACAGACTACTCTCCGTCAGGTGGTAAGGGAAGTTCAAGCCGAGGGCTGGTCTTTCAACCAAGAACAGGCAGTTAAGTTTACTCCTGATGGTAATGACCAGGTTGAACTAGGTGACAATATAATAGCAGTAGATGCTAATCGTTATTATCATTTAGATACATATGATGTAACTATGAAAGCTACTACACAGCTAGTAAATAATAAGAATGTTACCACCAAGAAATTATATAACCGCTACGAGCACTCTGATAAGTTTCCAGATGAGGATACAATGTATCTTGATGTAACTTATATGTATGCTTTTGAAGATCTTCCACAAGTATTTAAAGATTATGTTACTGCTAAAGCTTGTCGTATAGCATCTATGAGGATGATAGCTGATGAAACATCTGCCTCTGCATTACAACAAGACGAAGTTGTAGCCAGGTCTCTTGCTATTGAATATGACACAGCTCAAGCTGATTACAATGTATTCAATGACGGACGTAACAGGCAATCTTACACCAGCTTTAGACCCTTTAACGCTCTACAAAGATAATGGCAGCAATCAACCAACGTATCCCTAACTTTCTAGGTGGGGTATCTCAACAACCAGACTTTATTAAATTTCCAGGTCAGCTTAGAACCTGCCATAACGCACACCCTGATGTAACCTTTGGATTACAGAAGCGACCTCCTGGTGAGTACGTTGGTAAACTTGCTAACGCTGTCGATGGAGGTCAATGGTTTGATATTATTAGAGATGATGACGAGAAATATTTAGTACAGGTTACCACTACAGGTACTCCTAATATACGTGTATGGGATCTAGCAGATGGTACTGAAAAAGGAGTGGTGTTCTGTGATAATGGGCCACAAAATTTTAACTACCTTTTAGGAGCAACAGATCCTCTAGGTAAGATTACTATTAACGACTATACCATACTATCTAACCCTCAGAAGTTAGTAGCTAAAGCACGTACTACAGCATCCTTTCAAGATAACTATGCATTTGTTACCTTACAAGAGATAGCATATAACACAGAGTATGTGGTATCATTAGGTAACCCTAGTTTAAGTTCAACTACTAAGTATAGAGCAGAAGCTGTAGAAGTAGTTAAGACTGGCACGTCTAGTGCTACTTGGGAATCCACTAATGCAGATGCTTCTAGTACTGGTAAGACTACATACTATGGTGGTGCTGGAGATGGTGCATGGGAAGATGTTCAATTTACTGTAACAGTCAATGCAACTCATTTTGTTGATAGTTACACTAGCAATGGTCAGACTACTAGTAACCCTGATTACCATACGCAATACACTGCTCAGGTAACATTACAAGATAATGGTATCAATGTAGGAAGTAGTAATATAACTAAGACTGTTTCTGTTAATGGTGTTAATTATGATGTAACTATTACACGTAGATCTCAGTATGAATCTTATACAGACTCAGGTGCTGCAGTATATAGAACACCAAAGAGTATTAAGAAAGGTGAAATTAGTATTGACTTAGTACTAGGTAACCTTAAAAAGGCTATAGAAGATAAGTATCATGGTCAAGGAAGTAATACCTGTGCTGTTACAGTAGCAGGCAATGGTTTATACATACAAACTAACTATGCATTTGGATCAATTGGTGTACGTGGTGGTCTTACAGGTGATGCGTTATATGCATTTACCAGTACAGTACAGAATATATCTAAACTACCTGGACAGTGTAAGGATGGATACATTGCTAAAGTGGCGAACACAGAAGACTCAGACTCAGATGATTACTACGTTAAATTCATAACATCAGGTACAGGATCAGGTAATGTAGGTGCAGGTATCTGGGAAGAAACTGTAGCACCTGACATAGATGCTGGGTTTGATTATAGTACCATGCCTCATTCATTGATAAACTATCGTAATGGTAACTTTGCATGGACAACACTAGACCCAGATGCACAGCATAAAAATGCAGCTGATAGTAGTACTACAAATGGTAGGGTAGCACCTACTTCATGGCAAGGTACAAAGCTAAGTAATTACTGGATAGACCGTCAGGCAGGTGATGATTTAACTAATCCCATGCCTACGTTCTTAGGTCAAGGTATATCACAACTCTTCTTTGTAAGAAACAGACTAGGCATGATCTCAGGAGAACAGACTGTTATCAGTCAGCCTGCAGATTATTTTAACTTCTTTGTAAACTCTGCTATATCTTCTAGTGATGCTGATCCTATTGATATGGCTGCAAGTGACGTTAAGCCAGCTATTATTCGGCATGTTTTACCAATACAAAAAGGTATCATGTTATTCAGTGAATCAGCGCAATTCATGTTATTCACTGAGTCAGAAAACTTTAGTCCTAAGACGGCACAAATCAAAAAGATGTCAGCTTATGACTGTAGTAGAGAGTTAATACCTATTGATACTGGTACGTCAATTATATTTGCAACAAATAAATCTTCTTATACAAAAGCTTTTGAACTAATTGTTCAATCAGAAAACGCACCGCCTAAAGTTGTTGAACAGACACGAGTAGTACCGGAATATATACCGAATGATATTAACGATATTAGTAATTCTTCTACTAACGGTCTTGTTACTTTTGGGAAGATAGGTACTAATACTCTATATACTTATAAGTACTTTGATGGCGGTAAACAAAGAGAACAGTCTTCTTGGTATTCCTGGGAAATAGAAGGTTCTTTAATTCATCAACTTTACACAGGAGGTAATTATTTTACAGTTACTAAACAAGGTTCAGAATGGATTATACAACGTTATGAACTGGTGGTATCCTCTACTTCTACTCGTAGTTATACTGTTGGTACTGGCACAGTAGGTTCACCTACAGCCATATCTAGAAGGTTTGAAGCTTGTCTAGATAATATGGTAGATAGAAGCCAAACAACAGAGAGTTATAATAGTACTACAAAGAAAACTACTATTACCTATCCATATACAATTCAAAATGGTACTACTAATCTAAGGTTGGTAGAGCTAGCAGATGGTAATGTAAGGACACCAAGTTCAGTATCAGGTACACAAGCTGTATATGATAATGTAGATTTAACTTCTATTGAATTTGCTACAGGCTATAAGTATACTACTGAGATTGGATTACCAACATACTACTTTGGTACTCAAGAACGTGGAGCTTTCGATGCTGAGGCTGATCTAAGAATTAATAGACTTAACTTTGAACTAGGTATATCTGGACCATTAGAGTTCCATCTAAAAGATATTGTAAGAAACCAAGGTGATACAGATGGAGAAACTTTTAAAGATTATATCCATCATGAATCAGGTATTATTAATGATATCAGTACATTAAACAAAGTTCCGTCACAGTTGTATAAACAGATAAGTGTACCAATATATAAGAAGAATGATAAATTTGATTTAACTATTAAAGTGACCGCACCCTTTACCGCAACACTCGTTTCAGCTAGCTGGGACGGTAGATATAACACCAAGCGACATGTACGAAGGTAACCACATCAAACCATGCACCTCTCAACTAGCCCTTGAGGTAGGAGAAAATCTAAGACCAGATGATAAGAGAGAAGTAGAAGATACGCTAGGACTCTACGGCCCTGTAGGTGTCCTAGCTTCATATTATAACTCTCGATATAGAGTATATTTTCACGGGCCAAACGGCAAGGCTGCCGGAGTGGCTGGCGTGACCCATGACAATCGTATATGGATGCTATGTACTCCTGTAATAGAAGAAACTCCGCATATATTTGTAAGAGAAGCTAAGAGATGGCTTGACAGCTTGCCTCATACATATGTATATAACCACGCAGACATGAGAAATGAAGTACACATTAAACTACTAAAGTTTTTAGGGTTTAAATTTCTCCGTTATTATGTCATAAATGGTGTCCCACTTATAGAATTTATGAAATTATGTGTACCGTAGCAGCTGCTGCTATAGGGATGGGTGTGCTGCAGACTGGTGCTGGCATCATGCAAGCCAATGCTCAATATAAGGCAGCCCATCAACAAGCTCAGCGACAAAACCAGATCGCTCAACAGAACTATAACAATCAATTAAGGGTAGCTCACCAGAATGATGCTGCTAAGAAGAAACATCATCAACTTCAGTTAGAGGCTAACCAAGCTGCTATAGATGCTGCTCAACATCAAGAGCGGATGAATCAGGTTGAAGCTAATAGGGCAAATGCTAAGATCTCACTTGAGAAACAGACTGTAGCTGCTGAGGCTGCATTTAAGTCTCAAGAAAATCTATCTGCAATGATCCAGAATCAAGGTACAATGTTATCTACGGGTAATGTTGGTCAATCCTTCATGCTGGCAACAGAGCAATATGCTAAAGAATTTGGGATGGCACAGGCTAACATCGATCAAGTACTAACTAATCAGAATCTAGGATTCGCATTAGATAGACAAGGTGTGGCACTCGATCAATACTCTGCTGATGCACAAGCTTACAATAGGATACCAGGAACACCTCAATCGCAGCAAGCAAGTCTACTACCATATAAACCTATTAAAGTTAAAGGACCAGGAAGAGGAGCCCTCATGGCCGGATACGTCGGAGCCTTGGCTAGTGGTATAGGAGCTGGTTTAAGTACTGGTTCTGCCCTTTCAGGTGGAGCATCAATAGATAAATGGGGTGGTCAGAAATTATCTGATATAAGAGCTAAAACTAATGTAACTCTAGTTGGACAATCTCCATCAGGTATTAATATTTACGAATTTAATTACCGAGGAGACTCTACTAAATTCCGAGGTGCTTTAGCACAGGATGTACAAGAGAAGAAGCCTAGTGCAATCAAACCATTTAGCAATGGATATCTTGGAGTAGATTACAGTCAACTTGACGTAACCATGGAACTAGTACGCTAATTAACAATCATGGGATTTAAACAACGAACCGTAGTTGATCCGTCAACACGCTTATATGCAGAAGCTGATGAGAAGCTAAAAAATGCAAAAGCGGCTATCAAAAATCAGGAATGGCAAGATAGTACACAGATACAAGCACTAAAGAACGCTGACATACAGTTAACAAAGAACGAAGTCTACTTCTTACAAGCCCACGAAAAGATGTGGAATGAAATCCTTAGTACTGTTGGCCCTGGAGGTCCAGTACAAAAGGTTTATGTAGAATGGGGTAGAGAACAAGCAGCTAAAGGTGCTATAGCAGGTAATGAAGAGTATGATGAACAGAAGTATGGCATAGAAAAGTCTGGCACTTCACAGGTAACAGAAGCTCTTAAAACAGAACAGAAAATACAAGGCACTGTAAGTGATGTAGCTGATCAACAGAAGAGTCAAGTAAAGAAAGGAGAGATATGGGCTGATAAAAATCATTGGTATAAGTCAGGTGCTATGAGAGCTATGGAAGCTCGTAGAGCTGCTGACTTTTCTCTTGATGTTCAGAATTACTTAACTACTAGTGAAGATACACTTAGTTATACTGATAGTTCAGGTAATCAAATACCTTTTATAGTAAAAAACTATACTAATATAGAAGGTACACCTAAAGCACATGCAGTAGCAGTAAGAGAATACGCTGCTAAGAAAATAGCTGAAGCTGTTGAAAGGGGATTATCTGCTCAATATGTGGCAGAAAAAATTGTTCCCCTTATTAATAAGCAAAGTTCTACTATTATTAAAGATTATAATATTGCTTGGAACAAAGCTGATGCTCGTAAAAACATCACTAAATCAAAAGATGTTATTCATGACTCTATCAACTTAGGTTTAACTCCTATTGCTGAAACTTTACAAGCTCAAAGGAAAGTTATTCATAGTCAACATGGACGTTTGAATACTCCAGAAGCTTGGAAAGAAACAGACAAAGAACTTAAGGAAACGATTGAATCAGCTCTTAAAGCTAAGATTGTAAGAGGTGAGTCTATAGATAAAGTGCTTAAAGAGATAGAAGCGGTTAAGTATAAGTTCCCTTGGTTAAAAGAGCCAGCTACTTTAGGAGAAGCAAAGCCTGAAGAGTTTGGCCCAGAAGCCATGGAAGTAATGAAAAAGAAGATAGAGAATGGTATATATGATATCAATAAGAAGAACGATGAAGTTCAATCTGATGCTGGTATAAAACAGATTGATCAAGCATTCTTAGATGGAGCATCAACTTCAGAGTTAGCAAAAATGGAAGCTAACTATATAGCTAAATGGGGTGATAAATTCCCTGAGAAAGTTAAGAAGATGTTAGATCGAAGTGATCTAAAGAAAGGTACTAAGGATGGATTTGCTTGGGCTAACCAGCTTATCAAAGATAAAGGTAAGATTGATGCTTGGGATCTTTCTAAGCTAAATGCTGAGACTAGGGACATGCTTGTAGAAAAGCATGGGGAATATGATAAATGGTATGAACCTATTGGCATCAATGAAAAAATATCTGCAGAACAGCTAAGAGCCTCTAAAGAAATTATAGATGGTGCTTTAAATAAAGTACTAAATCTTGCAACTAAAGATGATGCCACCAATGATATTGTAGCTAGAGTCAGGCAATATGTCTATGGTCAGCTTGGAAAAGAAACCAGAGAACAGATTAGAATAGCTAAATTAAATGGTGAGGATTTATCAGAGCAAGTAGATAAAGCTGCAAGTAAAGCTGCGACTAAAATAGCTACAGATATTGTTGTAGCTAATGAGAATCCTACTTCTACACACCTTTTAAAATCTACACCAACTGAAGGTTTTAAATTCTTTGATGAGAGATCAGGTACGTTTGATCATAGTAAAGAAGTTGTTAGTGCAAAGAACCTTCTCACAACCGCTAGATGGACAGAGAATAACAGTAAAAATGATAATGCTATTTTAGAGAAAAAGATCACTATGCCTGAAAATCTTTTTGAACTTACAAATGCAGATGAAGTTAAACCTGTATTTACTGAGCTAGAAAGGATAACAGGTCATGATCGTAATGAAATCTATAAGGCACAGGCAAAGCTAAATGGTTTTAATGTTAGTGAGCCTAAGACATGGGATGGTCAAGATTTAATTAAAGAGAAGATATCTCCTCAAGTTCAATCTAGTATTCGTAAGAATCCTGAGAATACTAAACTAGTAGAAAGAACTATATGGGATATGGGAGGTATTGATCCAGTACCATTTACTACAATATTCAATAAAAACCCTCAAGAGGTATCTAAAATAATTGAAGATACAAAAGCTGTTAGCACGGCACCTACTAGAAACATTTTCATAAGGCAGATGGGAGTTGCAGCAATGGGGTATGCCCCTAATGCATTAGACTCACAAGGTGTTCCTCTTTATAAAAGCTTGGAACGCTCATCTAATGGTCGAACTTATGCATCATTAACTGCAGAAGCATTGCAATATGCTCTACATGGTGGACTTAGAATCTAATGGAACTTGATGAAACACAACAAACGTCTGTAGAAGAGCTATCTGAAATCGAGCAAGTCGGTGCAGAACAAGAGCAATGGCTGCAGCAAGGAGTTGAAGCAGGAATACCTGGTATGTCAGTACCACAGATGCCTCAACTACCTGACTATAGTGGACAGGCACAACAAGCACAACAAGCAGCACAACAAGCAGCACAGAATATTGCTGCAGGAACTCCTAATGCAATCGAACAGTTTCAGACACGTGCAGGTGCCCTTTTAAAAGGTAAGTCTGTAGAAGAAGAGGCTGAGTGGAGAGCACAGAAACAAGCAGAATATGCTGAAAAATTAGAAAACCAAGACCCTAACTTTCTCAGTGAAACAAGGGGTGTAGTAGTAGGTGGAGCTGCTGATGCTGTAGAAAGTATTGGTGACTTTGCTGAGTTAACAGGTGATACACTTAAAACAGGATGGAATGGAGCTTTTGGAAAGCAAGTAGATCCTACACAAAATCCATTTGATCCTAATTATATACGTGGAGACGGTGGCTGGTTAGATATACCAGATCATCTAGTACCTGAAAATAAGACAGCTTTAGGTAAGCTAGCAAGAGGATTCGCTGAGTTCGGATTCCTATTAGCCGCAACAGGTGGAGTAGGTGGAGTAACTGGAGGTGCTGTTAAAGGTTTTTTTGGTATATCCAGAGCTGCAGGTGTAGCTACTAAGGGTAGCAAAGTTTTAAAATTCGTTAAAACAGGTGCTACTGTAGCTGCAGAAGGTGCTGTGGCTGATCTCATCATGGATGATGAAGCTAACCTAATGAACCTAGTAGATGAGCAATGCCCTTGGATGTCTCCAATGGTTAAGAATGTACTAGGTGTTAATGCTCTTAAAGTTAATCCAGATGATAACCCATGGATGGCTAAACTTAAGACTGTGCTAACTGGTGCAGGATTTAACTTAGTATTCCATACTATCAATGCATTTGCTAGAGCTAAGTGGGCTGCAGGACAAGCTAAGAAAGCTGGTGCTACAGACGAAGCTGCTAACGCTTTAGGTAATAAGGTCTATGAGGATGAGTGGCTAAGAGCAAGAGAAGCTGATGAAGCTGCTGCTACTGAAATGGCAGCTGATCGTTATAGCAAAGGTCTAGGTATTAGCCATGCTGATAACAGACAAGAGCATGTCCTCAAGCATCTTAGCGAAGAGGAAGGAGCAAGAATACTTGATCCTAATGCTACTGATGATGTTATAGAAGAATTAGAGAAGGTAGCTGATGCTCGTTCAGTAGAAGCTGATGATGCTTTTGATTGGGATAACTATCAAAGTAAGTCACAAGCTGCTGAGACTAGGCAACCAGATCCTTTTGTTAACCCTAGAAAGTTTAATGATACTGAAAGAGCTACTTATACTAAGAAAGATGTAAAACAGTTTATCAAGGAAACTGCTGTCAACGTAAGGCACGGTGATAATAGTGTATCCTCTACTCCTTTATTTACAGAAACTGGTATAAAGAGGATTGTAGCAGGAGATGAAACAGTTTATCAGTGGCTTAAAAAGATATCTAATCCTATTGTTGATGAGCTTTTTGATAAACCTAATAATACTAAAAGCTGGAATGAACTCCAAGATCTTTCTGTAAGACAGTCTATGGAAATAGCTGAAGTAGTAGCAGGTGCTGACCCTAGACAAGCAGCTAAAAAGCTTAGAGACTACTTTAGAGACAGTAAAACAGATAGTATTACTTTTATGCATGACGGTGTAGAAGTAGTTACAGGAACCGCTCCACAGAGAGTAGGCTTACAATTACTAGTACATGGTCTAGCTAAACAAGCTAGTGATATTTCTAGAGGAGCTTTATCTATTGCTGATGATCTTCCAATAGAAAGACAAGTAGAAATGGTGATGGATACTCTTGAGGTTGCTCTTGTAGAGTATAAAAAGATAGGATTCATGGTTGGTAGAGAGCTAGCTGAGATGAAGCTTTCACCATTTGAGCAAAAGAAAGCAATGGGTAAACGCTTGAAAGAGATTACTCAGGAAACACATCAACATTTCAATGCTCTTCGTGAACTTAATAAAGCTGGGAAACATAAAGATTTTGCTGCTCTTAAAGAACTATATGCTCTATCTGATGGTAACGTCAGAACAATGGATCATATACATGAATGGTTAGATGCTAAGCTAAAAGGTGGTGATATGGGTAAAGGTAGTATAGCAGGACGCTGGCGCAACGAAGCCCAGAGTGTCTTCTATAACTCTATCCTAAGCTCTCTAAAAACCCCTATAGACGCTGTAGTTAGTACTGTAGGTATATCTATATCCAGACCTGCTATGCAGTGGGTAGGAGCTCTTAAGAATGTAGATCGTAAAGAGATGGAAATAGCCTGGGCAGGACTTGACGCTATTGGTCAAGCTTGGAAAGAGTCTATTGACATGGCTAACTATAACTGGAAGCTTGGTATGGAACGTAAGAATATGTCCTATCAAGGTAAGTTTGATGTTCAAGGTGATATGGCAGACTGGAATGCATTGAAACCATTCTATGAACAGTATGGTGATCAATGGCAGAAGAGAGGTTATTATGCTTTAGATACCATGGTTAAGATTAATTCAGCTTGGTGGATGAAGTATAGTGCTAATGCTATGGGATCAGGTGATGCCTTGTCTCGTACCATTATTGGTCGCTATAACATGAGAATGAAAGCTGCTAGAGAAGCGATTGAATCTGGTATAGATCTTAATGATGTACAAAAAGTAGCAAGAGAAACAGAAGCTAGATTTCGTAAAGAAATATTTAAACAGAATAAAGATGGTAAATGGGTAGTACACGACAAAGCAACAAAGCTTGCAGGTGATGAAGCTACCATGACTAAAGCCTTAGAAGGTTGGACTAGACATGCTCAAGGTTTACAGAACGCACCTTTAGGAAGAGCATTCTTCCCATTTATTAAAACAGGTATTAACGCTTTAGATCTAACATGGCAACATGCAGGTGCTCCTGCTAACTTCTATACAAAGTATAACCACCTTAAAAAAGGTCAATACTTAGATACGAAGTATGGCTTAAGTCCAGCAGAAGCAGCTAGTGAATTAGCTATGATGGAAGGTCGTCTTGCTACAGGTAGAGCAATTCTGGGAATGTCATTCCTTGCAACTCTAGGTGGTAATATGACTGGTGACTATCCTTACGATAAAGAAGGTCGTGATGCTTGGATAGCAGCTGGTATTAAACCTCATTCTTTTAGATTTAACATACCATTTAGTGATAAAAAGGTTTATCTCTCTTATAAAGACATGGAACCTTTCAATACTCTGTTTGCTATGTCAGCGAATATGGCTCAGAATATAGATATACTAGGCGAAGATTTATGGGATAATTGGTCAGAGAAGCTTGTATTTATGACTGCAGCTACACTGGTTGATAAATCCATGTTATCTGGTGTTAAAGACTTAGCTGAGCTTATGAGTCCTCAGAAAGCTGAAGGTCAGTTTATTAGATCATTCTCTAGATATGGTAGATCACACTTACCATGGGCTGGTTTATCTGGTCAATTAGGTAGTATCCAAGATTCTAATGCTAAAGAAGCTAATACCTTCCTTGAGATGCTTGGAAAGCGTGATTTAGTATTTAAGAAGTTTGTACCAGATAAGTATGATATCCTTTCTAAAGATAGAAGTGGTAAAAAACTAAACATGGGAGCTGAGACTCCAGCCTTAAGGTTCTTTAATTCCCTTAGTCCTGTTGCTATAACCTTTGTTGATAATGATCCTGTTAAACAGGCTATTGTTGATATGCGTTATAATCTTCCTGACTTAGTAGGTCATAGCAATGGTAGACCTTTAACTTCTAAAATGAAGTCTGAGTTACAGAAGTATATGTCGATGGGTGATTTAAGGAAAGATCTAGAAAAAATTATAATACATGATAAGAACTGGAGAAAGCTATTTGAGGCATACAAAAAGAAAGGGTTTACTGAAGCTACAGGTAAGAGACTCCGAGATCAGGAATGGTACAGAGTTATAGATGCACAATTCCAACATGCTAAGAAAAAGGCATGGGCACGTGTACTTGAAGAGAATCCTGACCTTCGTGATCAAATTAATTTAGCTAAAACCATGACTAAACTTGGCCAGGCTGGTAAATACGAGCTACTAGACACGCTAAGAAACTTCGCAACGAACCCCAGCAAATAAATTATGGCAACTACAACTAAATCTCATACCGTCGTAGGGGGTTCATTAGGACCGTATGATTACCCCTTTGATCACATTGATGACGGTGATATATCAGTAACTGTAAATAGTGTACTGCAAACTGTTACCACTGATTATACCCTTGATTCTGCACAAAAACGTATTACCTTTCAATCTGGTAAAGTCACTACAGGTGATGTAGTACAGATTTACCGTGATACTACTGAAGACCCTATAACCGCTACATTTGTTTCTGGTTCTACTATCAGATCAAATGAATTAAACGATAACTTCAAACAGCTTCTGTATATTGCACAGGAGACTGATGACCAGACCATGAGTAGCTTGAATGCTACTACAAAAGGGCCATTTACAATTGGTCAAAGTCAGGTTATTAACTTTGAAGGTTCCGCTGATGATGCTCATGAGACTACT
>VTLG01004841.1_pt1 | contig 13070 bp, 15 predicted proteins | sample 4694571 | NCBI WGS metagenome assembly VTLG01 (sample SAMN12604809, study PRJNA352737) | marine metagenome | biome: ENVO:00000447; feature: ENVO:00000209|ENVO:00000569|ENVO:01000036; material: ENVO:00002151; isolation source: viral sequences binned using virsorter ... | reverse complement strand
CTATGCCGGAACACAACGGCTACGGTGCCGCCACGTGATAGTAGGTCTGTAACTGTCGAATCTGGCGTCAATTCGGATCTGCTGAAACACAAGTGATAGTTATGCGGCCACGGTCTCCCGGCTACGGTTCGACCATTCAAGAACCCATGCATACGCTCTAGGGATTTGGTGTAGTCCAATGCTTGCAATGACTTGGGATAGTTGGTGTAGATATCGGGAGCCATATCTTCGATGGGCGTATCTGACGTGCCATTGTGGCGAAATACGGCTAGGACGTTGTCATGTTCGGCTAGTCGTACGTGGCGTGCTACTTCTGATCGAAGCTTGAGCATGTATAGCCGTCTAAAGTTTAGGAACAGGATTGTCTTACCTAGTCGCGCAGCACGTACGCCACGTTGGACGCCACGCCCGGCTAGATGTAAACAACCCAGCATGCATCCTGGCGACGCGTTGACGCATACCGTGCGGTCTCGGCCATCTTGTAATGCATCACTGGCAACGGTTGCGGGAGCCATGTAGACAATAGCCGGGCGCAATCCTTGCGATAGCTTGCGTTGCTTCGCGTTACTGCTACCAGCGCTAAGCAATGGATTCTGTACGTTGAAGCTAGGCAAGCCGGACGCAGCCGAAGCTTTGTCTATTGCCTGCTGTGCGGCCGTCCATTCGGCCGAAGTGTAATCAATCATTGTCGAGTACCCGTAATTGAGAATTGCTAGCGTGCGCTAGCTAGTCTGCCCACTATTGCTAATGGGCAGATTGTCTAGCGTCTAGCTAATTCCAGTTATCTTGACGCCAATTATGGTCAAACCGACGGTTCCATGAATCAAATTTTGCGTTGTTGGTGTCGCGTTGCCTGGCTCGAATAACTGCAGATTCTTTGTCTCGTAACTCTTCTTCGCGTATGTGTTTCAATTCTCTCGCACGTTCGCGCTCCTCGAGCATGTCCCGGGCAACCCAAGTTATAACGTACTTTCGCCACGTGTTCGCGTCGGGTGGCGTATCACTTGAGAGTGCCACTGGGAATGCTGCTAGGTCTCGCAATGTTTCAATGCTAATTGGTTGAGAGCCTAACGACTCGAGCCTATCGCGTACTGCGTCAAACTCGGCCATAGCTATACGGAGCGTAGCCTGAAGCTCTTTGTGTTCTTTAGACATTGCTACCGTTCTCCCAATTGCTTTGGCGTATGTGACTAATCGCGCTATCAATGGCGTCATGGATAACTTCCTCGACATCGCCAGCTTCCAGAGGATCAGACCAATCAATAATGCCGAGACCAATCAAATGTTTTCGTATTTCGTCGCATTCGTCTTTGTCAAAATGATGGGCAACCGTTACGCCACCAAGTCCTACTTTACTTGCTATCAGTTTGGCGATGGACATTGTTCGAGTACCTCTGCGTTGTGGAAATTCCCACGTGCTAAGTATAGACGAATGGATAGCGTTGTGTGTGCTGTGCGTTGTTTACCTGGTAGCAGTCGAGTAGTTGAATCACGGCCGATACCGACAGACTAGTGCGCGAGCTCACGTGAATCCAGGCATCCATACCCATAGGTCCGACGCGACCAAGTAGAAATAATAGGTATTAGTTCTACTACTTTGGGATTACTTCGAGTGGTGGGTGGACCGAAATAATTATTGTGGGTGCCAGTAGGCGTATGTGGCGACATTCGGACGCCTAGCGCACCTATTCCGGCCGGTACTGGCGATAACTGGGGATTCGTGAGAATCGGCCGATTGGCACCATCGACCCCCGACGCTTATGGGGGGGGCGGGGGACTCACCCATCCACGTTAGACTTCTGGAGGAGCGGGTGCTTATCAGATGGGCGTGAGTTGCGTTAAAAGGCAACAGGTGTAGTGGCGCACAGTTTTTCGTAAGGGTTGGCTGTACGCATACCTCGGTTCGATTCCGGGCACGCCCGCCGGGGGTATTTGAGGGTTAGGTATTGATGGTGACCAGTTCGGTGCCATGAGGCTCCTAGGAGGTTTGCGATGCGAGGCCAGCACATCTTGGCGTGGATCGAGGCCCAGGGGTGGTGCGGGGTCACGATGGACGGGTTTGACGACGCGGTGGTGGGGTATGTGGAGACGGAGGTAATGGGGGAAGTGGCGGTGGTGTACAGCGTTGACGAGTGTTTGGCGATCTTAGGGGTGGAGATGACGGAGGCGGAGGCGTTGGATTATTTTTATTTCAACTGTTATCCGCCATCGGTCCCTGCGGACTTGGGGGCACCGCCCTTGTTATTGGAGACGGGGGAAGAGAGTGCGTTTTTAACATCCTCCTTGGTAGAGGAGTTGTACGGGAAGGTAGTGGAGTGGTTTCGTGGGGGTCGTGGAGGGGACGGGGATTCCGGTTCTGGCGAACCGTCCGCGAAGCCGCGTCATGGTAAGAGGGTCGAAGGGATGAGGACAGGATAAGCCCCTCCCGCCCTTAAGAATGCGCCCGACCTTTTTTTTGAGAGGCGTCGTCGTCACGCCGTGGATGTCATGCTGCAACCGGTACCGTTTCCGGCCATTCCGTGCCCGTCGTTGATGAGGTGGGGCGGTGTGCTATGGGGTGATGTACGGCGCGAGTGGCCGAAAGGTTTCACAAATTGGGATAAGGCGGTGTACACTCCAAGCAACCTTGGTCGGTAGACCCTACCGCGTTTCACCCACACATGCAACGCGAAGTGGTCCGGTGCATCCCCTGTCGGGAACGGCGGGGGATGTGTTGTGTTCCGGGGTATATTTTGTAGGCTAGTTCATTGGATTGCACGGGGTTAGTCCCATGCCAAAAGTCGGACGCCGCCATTTCAAATACACCAAGGCGGGGCGGGCTAAGGCCAAGCGATATCGCACCGAGCTGCGCCGCAAGAAGCGTAAGAAGAAGTCCTAGTGGACGGTCTGCTGAAGAAAAAGCTCCCGATTTCGTTACTGGTCTCGAACGGCGGTATTTTGATCGGGTTGCTCTTCGGTGCCTTTCAGTTTTACCAGCAGTTTGAAAGTAATACGCAGGCGATCGAGCGACTGACCGAGCAGATGGGTCAGGTTGAAGAGCAGATTACCGCGTCCAACCTTGATGAGGTTAGCGACCAGTTCCGCTACCTGGACGAGCGACTCAATCAGGAAGTCAGCGATCTCGGGTTCCGGGTGGATGATGCCATCACCACGCTGGGCCATCGACTGGATGAGGTCCGCCGTGACTCGGAGATGCACGCTGAGGGGATTCGTTCCGAGGCCAGCTATGTGACCGAGCGATTGGCGGTGCTGGAACAACGCGCCCAGACGCAGGATCAGAACATATCGGATCAGAGTTGGTCGGGTGAGGACATCCAGCGGCAGGTGAGCCAGTTGTCCGCCGAGTTCCAGGCGTTGCAGAACAGTGCCGGTGACGTGGAGGAAGTGCAGCGCGAAGTCGGCTACATCAAGGAACGGTTATCAGCCCTCGATGTGCTGGTGAACCAGCCCGCCGAACTCGACACCGGGTGGCTGGAGAACGAGGTTCAGAACATCTCCCATCGATTGACCGAGGCAGAGAACCTGATCAGTGAGATGAACAGCCGGACCAGCATCCAACTCGATGACCTGTACGCATCGCTGGCGGCGACCGATAGTCGGCTCGAAGCACTGGACGAACGGCTGGCGCTGTTGGAGCGTGTCGGGAACCACAAGAAGCTGCTGGATAAAGCACGCAAGGCGTCATGACGAATCTAACGAACATGAAGCTGCCCGTGGGTCTCGTGGCGGCGATTGTGGCGCAGGCGATGGGTCTCGCTGTCTGGATCAACACGCTGCAGGGTGAAGCCTCCAGTGCACAGGCCACAGCGGTCGCCGCACAGGAGCGCGTGACCGTGCTCGAAGATCGTCTGGCCGAAAGCGAAACGCGACTGGCGATCCTGAATGATCAGCAGAAGCAGATCAATGCTGAACACGCGCAGATCGGGGATTCGTTCAAGGCGGTGTGGTCGGAGTTGGATAAGCGCTCACCCGCCCCGGTGCCAACGGGCACCCAACGAAGCTACGGCTACTGATGATCCAGTGCCAGACCTGCCGAACGACCTCGCCAACGGTTGAGCAATCGTTCAAAAAACAGTGGGTGCGGCATTCCACCACGCATTCACGGAAGGTCTGGTGGTCGTGCCCGACCTGTGATAGGGCGTCCTACGAGCGAGCGAAAGAGCGGCGCGGACCAAGGCGTCGCTTTTCTATTCGGATTAACTGAAAGGGTCTTCCATGATTCCACCCTTCGATGGCATTATCCGCGTGACCGATACCTTCGGTCAGCCTCGCGGGACATACAATCATGGCGGGATTGACCTCGCCTCAACCAATGAACGATGTTATCGAAAGCCCATCCGGGCACCCGAAGACGCGCACGTGGTGGACCAGTTTGATGGCGGCTATCCGTACGGCCATGCGCTGGCTATTAAAGGTACTTCGGGTGTGTGGCGCTTCATGCACATGGATGAGCCCCCGCCGGTGGCGGTGGGCGATCCAGTGGTCGCGGGTCAGACTCTGGGACTAATTGGATCGTCGGGCAATTCGACGGGACCACATCTCCATATGGACGTGGCCCCCGAGGGTGTGATTCACGAGTTCCGGGTTGCCGGGGCACGGGAAGACCCACTGAAGCTCTACGCCGATGCGTATGCCCAAGCGGTGGGCTACGACACCGAGGTGTTTCGCGCCCAGATCAATATGGAGTCGGGCTGGAACCCGAACGTCACGAGTTTTGCTGCGGCTGAAGGGATCGCACAGATCATTCCACGCTGGCACCCCTCGATGCGTGGGAAGACCTTTGACCCGTTTGCCTCGCTGGAATACGCCGCCAACCTGATGGCCGCGCACATTGAATATCGCAACGGGGACTACCGGGAAGCGCTGGCCGATTACAATGTCGGCCGTAACAGTGAGGGCGACTTCCGCCTCGAAGGGCTGGAACGCTACGCTGATATCATTCTCGGAGACAAGGAGTCGCCGGTTGCTATGGCAAGTACCAACGAACTTGAACTACTCAGACAGGACCGGGATCGCAACCACGCCCAGAAGCTGGGAGCGCTGCACCATCTCGGTCGGACGATTGAGATTCTGAACCGCATGGACCCCTCGGTGTTTCACAGCGACGAGGACCGAGCCTTGCACGCGGAAGCCCAGCAGTACTACCACGATCCCGCATGAAGACCCTGACCCAGCGCGAACTGCGCCGACTGGCGGTGCTGCGCGTGTTGGTTGATCTTGGCCTGCTGGGTGGTCCGTATGATGACCCGGAGCGATACACTAGAACGCAACAGGCACGGAGGATATACAAACGTGGCACAGAAATTCATTAGTCGAAAACTGTTGGTCGCGATTACGGCCATGATTGCTGAAGTCATTCTCGGTCTTGGTGGCAGCGTCGAACTGGCACAGGAACTCTCACTCGCGATTGCCGGTATTGCCTCGGCGTACCTGATAGGGCAATCTGCTGTAGATGTGAGGAACCAGAAGTAGAACGGTACGAGCCTGATGCCAAAGCAAAAGCTCGCTGAAACAGATCCGTATTACGCCGAACATGTGAGTCGGGTGCTGACACGCTGGTATGCCGGGGAAACAACCTCGGCGATTGCCAAGGCGGAGGGCAGCGAGCAGTCGGCGATTGAAAGCGTGGTCACCACCTACGCCGATCCCGATCGCGTCCGCACCGGCGGAGCCGAGTGGTTATTGCAAACACGCAAGATTGTGGTGATGGCAGCGGCGGGATTCTCGCGCCCTGAAATTGCACGAGTGTTCGGCGTGACGCCTGCGAGTGTCGATGCGCGACTGGCCGCTGTGCGGCCGGATGTAGACGATGCGGCTAACCGCTGGCGTGCCGATAGCCTTGATGCGGGGTTTGCGACACGGGAGTTTCGCGTCTGGCAGCTAAACCAGGATCTCATGTACCTCGAGGAATACATTCCCGAGGTCGCATTTATTAAGAGTGGGCGCGGGTATGAGCGTGAGGAACTCATGAATGCTGATGGTACCCCTCGCCTCGTGCCCCGGAAATTTGAAAAGGACATGTACGGACGCCCGGTGTGGGCGCTCTATCGATCCAAACTGCTCGATGAGATGGCAAAACTGAAAGGTGATCATTCAGCCACATTGCATCTGGGCTGGGGTGATCAGACGCAAAAAGTGTTGGGCATGTTGAATGCGGCCCACACCAAGGTCTTGGAAGCGCCAGTTGAAGATGCACAATTCGTGGCGACCGAGGTTGAACGTGCATGAGTCGCTTGCCCCTCGACGCCAAGGATGTGCTGTGGGAGCAGGTGAACTATCGGCCATCGGAGGAACAGCAACACGCGCACCGCAGTAAGAGTCAGCACGTCCTGATTATTGGCGGTGAGGGTGGGGGCAAAAGCACGTCGGGGTCAATGGAATTGTTGCCGCATGCCTTGCTGATGCCCTATGAGGTAACCCGTGGGGGGCCGCGCAACATGAAGCTGCCCCAGCATGTATACCGGGATCGCCTGTACTGGTTGGTTGGTCCTGAGTTTGAGGATTGTCGGCCGGAATTTACCTACATCGTTGATGCGCTCGAGATCCTGCAATCCCAGTTAGGCGACAAGCTGATTCAGAAACTGACGTTCCCTGACGAGGGATCGTGCAAGGTGGTGTGTACGACGGGCACGGTGATCGAAACGCGATCGGCCGCAGACCCCGCCAAATGCATGAGTGGTCGTGGCCCACAGGGCATTGTGTATTGTGAAGCTGGCCGATTGACGCAGAACATCTGGGAACGTGGGTTGTCCCGACTGGCCCGATCGGAAGAACCCGGTGCCCCCGGCTGGTCATGGGGCTCCGGCATTGTGCAGGAATCGTTGCCGTGGTTTCTTGATCTCTACGAGCAGGGGCAGAATGCCGACAATCCGTATGACGTAACGTCCTATCGCATGCCGAGCTGGACGAATCCCGTCACCTTTCCTGGTGGACGAGCCGATCCGAAAATACAAGCGCTCGAACGCCAACTGAGTCGGGCTGACTTTGACGAGCGGATTGCCGCCAAGATCGCGCCGCCATCGGATATTGTCTTTCCCGAGTTCTCACGCGACGTTCACGTCAAGCCGTGGAAGTTCCAAGCGTGTTTGCCGGGGACACAGCGCAAGTGGGCCGTCACGCTGGCGATTGATCCGGGCTACGATCCGGGTGCCTACGCGGTGCTGGCGATCCAACAGGATGGACGCATGGTACGGGTACTCGATGAAATCTATGCTCAGCGCAAGACGGCTGAGGAAGTCATCGAGATGGTGAAGGCGAAGCCGTGGTGGAATAACGTCGTGCATGGCGTGATCGATCCATTCGGCGGCACATCGCATCAGGCACATGATTCACAGGTGGAACTCTGGCAGCGCTTGGCTCGCATTCCGGTCTATGCACCGAATCGACGGGGCTTCTCAATTCTCGAGGGGGTGCGACGCTACCGCAGCTTTCTTGCGCGTGGGGAGGCACGGGAAAACTACGTCACCTTTGACCCGGCCTGCCGGAACACGATCCGTGAGCATCGCCTGTACCGACGCCAGCCGTCGATTGAAGGTCGCCGCCTGCAAGTCAATCCGATTGACCGGGACAACCATGCGCTGAAAGCGTTGATTTATTGGCTGTGGCAGGTCAAGGGCTTTGCCGGACAACCCGTGCGATCTGGCCCGACCCGTTTCTCAATGGTGTAGCATCACACATCGCAATGTGCCGGACTTGCTCAGTCCGCAAATAAGGAGCTGACATGCCCTCGACAATCTCATATACGTTCACGGAAGGATCGGTCAGTAACAGCACCTCCGAAGTGTTAGCGGACAACTCAAACCGAAAGTTTGCGAAGTTCATTAATGACTCGGACACCGTGATGTATCTACGAATCGGTGAGAATGCTGTAGCGAATGAAGGTATTCGACTAAGTGCGACGGGTGGCGAATATACGATGTCACCGCAGCACGGAAATCTGAGTACACGTGAAGTGGACGCTATCGTTGGGTCCGGGTCCGGCAAGGTACTTCTTGTTATAGAAGGTACGTAACGATGGAGCGGGTCACCCTGCAACAGTGGAATGATCTCATGAGGCATGCGGGTGAAGACAAGCAGCACCGGCTGCGCGATGCACGACGTGCAGGTGGTATCGCGATTGTCGGCCTATCGACAACCAAGGACGCCGTGGTGAAACGACTCAAACGGCGCGAGCATTGGCGGCTACATGGCACAAGCTAAACGGCCAAAAAGCAAGCTCTCGTGGGCGCGAGTATCGCAACTATGTGAACGTGCGCTATCCCAATACGAAGTGGCAGCGGGACCGGGGGCGACCTCCGGGTCAGCCTTGCCCACCGACAATGACCACCAACCCCGCATGACGCGCAACCAGATCATCGAAACGATGCGCCAGCATCGATTCCTTGAGCGACAGGTCGATATTCCGGCCGCGTACCAGAAGACCTCGAAAGTCTTTCGATCACCCCTTGCCTTTGATCAAGTCCAACGCATCGTGGCGGTTCTGACCTCGGGCGATCCCGTGGTGCAGATTGCGCCACGCTCACCCTCGCAAGCGGATCTTGATAATGCGGCGAAGCGTGAACGCTGGTTAATGGCGGCGCTACGCACGATGGATGCCGAGCGTGAAGACGTGCCGGTGTCATGGCTCGCCGTGGATGCCCAAGTGGCGGATGGCCTTGGTGTCATTAAGCTGAGCTATCACCCGAGCCGATACTCGGATGATGCGGGATACCCGGTACGCAAGGATTACAAGCCCGAGGCCGGGGCGGACGATATCGAAAAGGCATATCAGCAAAGCGTCCGTGAGTTTAAGCGACGGGCGCGATTTCCGTTCTCATGGCGCGATGTAGACCCGACGAATTACTTCCCGATCAAGGGATACGACGGCGAACGCAGCATCGTACTCGAGCGGCATAAGGTCGATGTGGAAACGATCGCTACCCAATATGGCGAGCATATCTACGTGGATGATGGCGGGAATGTGCGGCCCCAGATCGAAGGTGGCGCACCCTCCTTACGTCCGGCCGACGATGTCCTGGTTGGTAACAGTGCCACGTTGTGGGAAGTCTGGACCCATGATGAATGGAGCCTATGGACCGAAGGGATGAACGCGGACCAGAAGTCGGAAGGCATCCTGCTCGACGGCGGCAAGAACCCGTTTAACGAGCTGCCATACTTTGAGTTTGCTGGGCTGGTGACATCAGCACGCGATGCAGGCCGACGCACCCTGTCGGTGTTGTACCCATCCTCGAGCGTCTACGACGCCTTGAATACGGAGATCAGCAAGGGCACCAACATTTCGCATATGTTCGGATACCCGAACTGGAAGCGAACCGGCGGCATGATTCCCGGTGGGGAAGCGGCGGACGAAATTGAAGAACGCGAACGCATCGAGGCTGGTGTCATTTACGACATGCAACTCGGTGGCGATATGGATGTACTGGCCCCGCCCGACCTTGGTCGAATGTGGGACACCCTCGTTTCCTTCTTGATGCGTATGCAGGACCAGGTTGGCCTGTCCTCGCTCACTCGAGGAGAAGGTCTGGGAGCAGACGCCTCGGGATACCTCTTTGCACAGATCGCCTCAGCAGCCCAAGGCATTTACGGCCCTATGCAGTCGAGTGCCGAACGGAGCTACGCCGGGATCGTTCGATCGCTCCAGTGGTGTTTAGAAAACACCATCAAGACGGGTGTGACCGTCGAGGTCGAGGGGAAGAAGGGGGCCACGGACTGGCTCGAATTAAAGCCCTCCGATATCGATGAGTATTACCGGAGCAAGGTGCGCGTGAAGCCAGCGATCCCAACGAACCAGTTGGCGCAGGGTAACTTCGCCGCCGCCATGAATTCCGCTGGCTTGATGAGCAAGAAGCTAGGACGCACGGAATACCTTGACCTTGAAGATCCTGAAGCTGAACGCCAGCAGATCCTGTGGGAGCGTATCCAGGAAAGCCCCGACTACATCAGCGCGGCCGCACAGGAACTCTTGTTCCGCCGATTCGGAGCGAAACCACCGCAGGAGATGGAAAGCGAAATTGCGGCTGCGACTAATGTGGCGCTTGGTGCTGAAGGCGCGGGCGCTGAGGGCACCGGTGCTGCGTCTGGATTACCCGGCCCATCAGTCGGCGGGGCTGGCGTGGGCACAGGTAATATCGTACGCAGTACCCAACCAGCACCATGAGTGTTAACCCCTTTGAATCTGATGTGGAATTTCTCGAGCAACAGTTCGAGAATGATCAGAAGCTGATCGAGGATGTCACAGGTGACGCGGCCCCGATGAACAAGAAACGAATATCGGTTGAAGAGCGGGACATCTTGCGCGACATGTTGCGAACCGATCCTGAGTTCCGCAACGCGCTGGAAGCGAAGCACGGACGGCAGCACGTTGACGAGTTCGTGGGAGGTGGTGCGTGATGTGGAGTCCAATCCGACAACTCGTTGAAGCGGGCGTTTTGGTGCGTGGCGGTGATGAAGGAGAACACGAGCATCCCCATCCCAAGGTCTACTCTCGCGAGGACATCCGCACCATTATCGATGAGGAAGCGCGGCAAAGAGCAGCTATTGGTTCCGCACGGAGAGCCGCAAGAGGGGACTGGCAAGCATGGAAACTGACCCCCGAGGGACAAGCTGATACACCCGGGACTTTTCGGGAAGTAACGGGCGCAACCAAGCTAGCGGAACTGTATAAAAAAGCGCTCGTTCTACAGGGGCTTGATGAGGATGCGATTGCCGAAGAGATTGCGAGTGGGGTCTTTGTCGTTTCGTATGTCACGGGTCCGGGGGCCACGGAGAAACGCGATCAGGCCCGCCTAGACGCTTACTTGGACGCCACGGCGGAATTTCGTCGCATCAAGAATATCGGCGATCAGAAACGTGAGATTCAAGAGTTGGCGTGGGAGCACCTCGTTAAAACACTCTATCCACGCGATAACGCGATGGCGACGGCACTCAACCAGATGGGCGCACCGCTAGGGTTTCAACCTCCGGGTCCGACTGAACAGAAGCTCTTTAAAGACCGGCTCGATATTCTGATTAAAACAGCGCAACTAAAGAAGCTGACAGAGCCGCCTGCCGGTGGCCCACTCGGTCTAACGGGATCAGCGCAACTGTTAGCCGCAGAGATTAGAGAGAGATTCGATACCGATCGGAAGACCGTATACGCCTCGGATGCGGCGAGAAATACGGCGTGGTCGCGGTTCCAAGAGTGGGTGGAAGGCCTATTACGAGCCGCAGGTGAGAAGGTATCGGCGGCGGACGGAAATAAAATCAGGGAGTCCGTACAGATGGCACCGGTGGACGTGGAGACGCCCATCGCAGATGCACAGGTCGTGGCGCCGCCTAGTGGCGGGATCAGTAGTGAAGTCCCCGTAACACCGGGGGCGCGAGCGCCGACACCGGGAACAGCAGGCCAATTTGGGGATGATAGTGCCGTAGCACACGGTGGGGGTGGTGCCGTTACGGGAGATGGTGGTGTGCGCGAAGGTGCGGAGTTCGTCCCCGGCAGTGGAGGCAGGAGAGTTGACGGCGGTCCTGCCGTGGGGACCATCGCTAGCACTCGAACAGACACTAATCCATTTGGCAATGTGCAGATCAATCTCAGTAGCGAAAATGATCGAATACGCAATCAAATTGCACAGGGCAGACTGACCATAGAACAAGCGCGATTAGAGATGGACCAGGCAGAGAAAATATATCTACAGCAGCGACACGATCGGCTTGACAGGGAGCAGAAACGGCAATTTGGAGAAACGCTTGCGTTGCAGAAACGCACGCAGCGATTGAGTCGTGATACAGCAATGCTGTCCGCGTCGATGGACCGGCAACACACGGTCAATCAAGCGACGCTTGGTGCGGTGCCTTACCTTGCACCACGGACGGAGTTTCTACCGGGGCAAGGACCCGGCGGGGCCATGCAACGCCTGTCGGAGTTTTCCGGCGCTGACTTTACACCCGTGCGGACAGCGGATGTCACACATACATTTGATCCCGATGCTATCGCCGAGCAAGCCTTACGCGAATTTGAAGCACGCTCGAGCGACATAGGAGTGGAGTAAGACCGATGGCCGTAGGTAAATGGGAACAAATAGGACCATATAAATCACCCGTCGCGGGTGGTCCTGAGTCGTACCAGATGCGTCCATATTCTGAGTGGCGCATGATCGATGGCAAGGAACACCTGTTCGAGGTCGAGGAATATACGGCTTCGGGTTTTCAGACCTATTGGAAGCGACGCGACACGGGCACTGTTAAGGGCGAAGGGGACGAGAACGACAAGGATAAGAAGAAGGACACCCCGGCCACGCAGGCGGTGCCGTTGTCAGCCGAGGAAGTCAAAACAACAGCCACCGGGCCAGTTGGACCGCAGTACCGGACCTTCGGCCCTGAGAACCTCCAGCTTTCCACGTGGGGCAGCACCCCCGGCGGTGGCAACCCCAACGAGATGTACCAGCTTTTGAAAGCGGCGCAGGCAGAAGGCTATCCCAACGCAATGGATCTATGGACCCGTGTGCCGCACAACGCCATTCCGGGCTACCGGCAATGGCAACGCGAGCAAGCGGCGGAGAAGGCAGGTCTGCCACGGCCCGTATCGCAAGGCGTCCCACCGCAGCCGCCACCACCAGCCGATGGCGGGGATACCAATGGCGGGGATACGGGAGGATTGAAGGTTACTGGCGGTATCGAAGAACGCAAGCTGGCACACAAAATCACATCGGATGCGGCGAACCAAGCGTATTTACGTGCGCGGCTCAACTTTGAGTCCGACACCAGTGCCCGAGCAGCGGCATTGCAGGCCGCAGGGCAACAGATTGAACGTGTGGTGCAAGCGCGACGATTCGGACTCGATCTTGGCGAATTCCTGTTGGAGGCTCGCGGTCCACGAAACTACGGCCAATATTTCAACGTCTTGGGTGGTGACGCTGCTGGAGCAGGGCTTCCATCACGGTTGGAAACGGTCATGAGTGGGTTAGGTCGGATCGCTGGAACGCCCAACTTTGAAGTACCGGCTGGGGTGGATCTTGGATTCGGTAATGTCTTGCGGTCCATGTTTGGCGGTACACCGATGCCCGGTGCGGGCACCGCCGCTCAGCCAGTCG
>VTLG01003070.1_pt1 | contig 13070 bp, 16 predicted proteins | sample 4694571 | NCBI WGS metagenome assembly VTLG01 (sample SAMN12604809, study PRJNA352737) | marine metagenome | biome: ENVO:00000447; feature: ENVO:00000209|ENVO:00000569|ENVO:01000036; material: ENVO:00002151; isolation source: viral sequences binned using virsorter ... | reverse complement strand
AAGCACGCCAAATCTGCCCCGCCCCTAAAGCGGGGCATTTTTTTGCCCGCGCCAGACGGAGATCCTTTTTTAAAATAAAAACAATTTACTCTTACTGGACGCCCTCGCACATTTCTGACTTTCGAAGATCACTAAATATCAAAGAGCCTTGTATTTCTAAATTTAATGTATTAAGATTCGAGACTCAATGAACCTACGGGAGAAACGACATGGGAAAAGCAAGACGTGGCGGTGGCAGAAAGAAATAAAGAGTTGAAAGTACCTAGTTTTTATTCCAAGGACGAAGAAGGAGACATAGTAGCGGACGATACTATGGAAAGGACTTTTAGGCATATGTCTGAAAGTAGAGCTAAACAGCTTAGGATACCCCGATCAAAGGAGTTCAGTAGGAAGGATGTTATAGATGCCTTTGAATCTTCGTTTGAATTGATCGGGGGAATTCCGAGACTCGCATCATGGGCTCACCTACACCCGACAGAATTTTACAAGATATATTCCAAATTATTGCCGTCACAAGCGCAGCACGAATTTGGTGGTAAAGACGGAGTACTTAGGATAGTTCATAGCATAGCACCTGGAGCACTTGACACAGCCCCAGAAAGTTTAAGGGGCGGGCAAATTATAGAACACGAGAATGCCGATACGAAAAGTTAAAGGTGGGTGGACATTTGGCGGTGGAGTATTTAAATCACTGAAAAAAGCCAAAGCATCCTACAGAGCGTATTTAGTTAGAAAAAGGAGAAAGTAAGATGCCGTTAGATTTAGAAGGTTGGGATGCTAGTGAAATGGCAGTTAATAGGGCGGTTCCCGTAGAAGAACAGGGAGCACTACAAAATGCTGAAATTTCTAGGTTGATACAACTTCTTAGGTTGGGGCGTAGTCGTGACCAAGAGGATGCTGGATTAATAAATCAGATGCTTAAAGAACAATCAGGTGCAGAAGTAGTGCCTGCAGAATTAGATCGTCTCCCTGGTCAAGCTTCTAGGAGACGCGGGTTAGATGCGCAAGCAGAAATTAATAGAGCGTTGAAAGATATTTCTGGTGTGGAGGTGTACTAATGGATCCAACGATGATGTTACAAATGGCTAAAATTCTTGGTAACAAAGAAGACAAAGAGTGGCAACCGATTGGAGGACCGAGATATGCTCAAACTCCTTCATTAAATCCAGAAAGTTATGAAGATGAATCTATGTACTATGATGAACCCACACAGGGTGATCAAGCAGCTGATATTGAAAGATTGCAAGAGGGTATAAATCTAGTTAAACAGATGAAAGCAAGTGGGGGTATTTTAGGGGAACTGGCAGATCCTTCATTTATGTCTACAGATATAGCAGATGTAAATATACTGGGAACTGCTGGACAAAACGTAATTTAATGTGATAGAAGTTTTATGCCTTGCGTTATGGGATTATGGGGCTATACAAAAAACCGATAGAATAATATACATAGACGTAAAACCTGTCACGGCTGTTTTTTCAAAAGTGCCAGAATACAGAATACCTGATTATTGGGTTGGTTCTATAAATCAGAAATTTTTTATAGGTTCTACTCAGGATATAAGACAAGCAATATGTGAGATAGCAGATGGCTAATATAGAAATAGATTATGACCCTAGAACTCACTTTATACCATTCCACCAGAGGGATCAAAGATGGTCATGCTTAGTTGTTCACAGACGAGGAGGAAAAACTGTAGCTTGTGTTAATGATTTAGGAGCACGAGCAATATACACCCCCAAATCAGATGCTAGGTATGCCTATTTAGCACCTTTCTATAGACAAGCTAAAGACGTTGCATGGGTGTATCTTAAGACTTACCTGAAACCTGTTATAAAACGAATAAGAGAAAGCGAGCTTAGAGTGGAGCTTATGAATGGTTCCTGGATAACTTTGTATGGAGCAGATAATCCAGACGCATTGCGCGGTATATATTTAGATGGGGTTGTACTGGATGAATTCGGTGATTGCCGACCTAGTTTGTGGGGGCAAGTCATATTACCCACTTTGGTTGACAGAAAAGGGTGGGCTGTCTTTATTGGAACACCAAAAGGAAAGAACCACTTTTACCATATCTATAGAAGAAGCCAAAGTGAAGAAGGGTGGTACAATCTAACACTAAAATCTTCAGATTCAGGTCTAATAGATAAAGTAGAGCTGGATGAAATGAAGGCTCAAATGACTGAGGATGAATATGAGCAAGAAATGGAGTGTAGTTTTGACGCAGCAGTTAGAGGAACTTATTACACAGATTTATTAAATGTTATAGACAGTAGGGGTCAGGTAGATGTTAAGGATTTATACGATAAAAACCTACCAGTGAATATAGCAACAGATTTAGGCTACACAGATTCTACTGCTATATGGTTTTGGCAAAACAGACCAGACGGTGCAGCTCTAATAGACTATGAAGAACATCATGGTCAAGCTCTACCATTTTACTTTAATTTACTAAGGAACAAAGGGTACTTATATAAAGAATTGTGGCTACCGCATGATGCTCGTGCTAAATCTTTACAAACAGGTCGTAGTACAGTAGAACAATTTATAGAGGAATTTAAAAACGACAGAGATATTTCTATACGAATATCCCCCAAGTTAGATATACAAGATGGTGTAAATGCTGTTCGTAAGATTATACCTAAGTGTTGGTTTGATGTTAATTGTTATGAAGGTGTTGAGGCACTTCGGGCTTACCGAAGACAATACGATGAGGTGAACGATGTTTATCATAACAGACCTGTTCATGATTGGGCTAGTAATGGGTCAGACGCGTTCCGATATTTAGCACTTGTAGTGAAGACAAGTTTGTTGCATAATAATCCGATGATACAACAGAAAATAGACGCACCAGAACAGGGGAAATACCCAGTTTCCTTAAATACTTTATTTAAAGACAATGAAAAACGCAGCAATTCCACTATTTTGAGGATATAAGCATGGCAGAAGATTTAACGCAAGATGTTAAAGGGGTTAATAAATGGAAAGTAGAAGTAGATTCTGCCAATAAGAGACAAAAAGATTTTTGGAATTCTGGTGGTCGTGTAGTAAGAAGATTTCTTGATGATAGGAAAGATGAGAATTATAGGACTATAGAAGTTGAGAACCAATTTAGGCTCAACTTATTCCACGCTAATGTAACCACCCAATTAGCCATGATGTATGGCAGGATCCCACAAACTGACGTTGCTAGACGTTGGGCGGATCCTAACGATGATATTGCCCGAGTTGCATCTGAACTTTTACAGCGTCTATTAAATTTGACAGTACAAGCTCCAGGTAGCACCGACTCCGATTTGCTTCGCGCCTGTCTGCAAGATAGGCTCCTTCCTGGTTTAGGTGTAGCTCGGGTACGATATACTTTTGAAAAAGAAGTAACAGAAGAAAGGGTTGAAGTAGTAGACCCAGAAACTGGTATGTCCGCAATACAAATGCAACAGAATGAAACCATAGTTGATGAAAAAGCTCCTTTGGTTTATGTGCATTGGAGAGATTTTTTATGGGGTTATGGAAGAATATGGGCTGATGTTTCTTGGGTGGGGTTTAAAACCTATCTAACAAAAGAAGAATTTACACAAAGATTTGGCGAAGAAAAAGTAGAATATGTTACATTCAATAAAATACCTATTGGAACAAAAGACGAAGAATACGCGGATGATAAAGATCAACCATGGATGAAAACTGAGGTTATAGAAATATGGGATAAAGAGAGTAGGAGAGTCTATTGGTATCATCAAGATTGCCCTGATTATTTAGATGTAAGAGATGACCCATTAGGTCTACAAGGGTTTTTCCCATGTCCAGAACCTATGGCGGCGAATACTACTACAACTCTATATTTACCTCGTAGTGATTTTAAAATAGCCCAAGATTTATATAATTCTATAGATTTACTACAGACACGAATAAGTATAATAACTAAAGCAGTTAAAGTCGTCGGATTGTACGATGCTTCTAATGGTGATATTAAGCGTATGCTACAGGAAGGAACAGATAATGATTTAATACCTGTAGATAATTGGGCTATGTTTGCTGAAAAGCAAGGATTGAAAGGTCAAATAGATTGGCTCCCACTTTCTGATATTGTAGAGGCGTTAGCTAAATTACAAGAATTACGCAGTGAACAAATTCAGCTGTTATATGAAGTTACGGGTATGTCTGATATATTGAGAGGTTCTAGTGAGCAATATTCTGGTGTGGGTCAAGAACAACTTAAAGCTAAGTTTGCTTCTGTAAGAATACAGCACCTACAAGATGATTTTTCAAGATTTGCTAGTGATTTAATGCAAATTAGAGCAGAAGTTATATGCAATCATTTTGAGCCAGAATCTATATATGAACAAGCTAGTGCTCAGTATATGATGGATAGTTTTGAGTTAGTACAACAAGCTATTCAGATGTTAAAAGGAAATGAAATTAATTGGATGTGGCAAATATGTATTAAACCAGAATCTATAGCTATGGTTGATTATGCACAATTAAAAGCAGAACGAGTAGAGTATTTAACTGCAATAGGAACATTCGTGAACGCAGTAGAGGCTATCGGTGCAAAGGAACCAGAAATGTTGCCATTCTTAATGGAACTTATGCGTTGGGGCATGGCGGGATTTAAAGGTAGCCAGCAGATTGAAGGTATATTAGACCATGGAATTGATCAAGTTAAACAAAGACTTGCCAATCCTCCACCACAACAGCCCCCAATTGAATTACAAGAAGTACAGGCTAAACACCAAGCTGAAATGGAAAAACAATCTAAAAAAGCTCAAGATGATATGATGAAATTATTGAATCAGCATAAAGCTAAATTAATTGAAATAACAGCTGATACTCAGGCACATGAAGCTACGGAAAGAATTCAAGCATATTTTAATATATTAGAAACTGAGGCTAAAATGAAAGCTGACATAGCTGTAGAAAGAACAAAGAGTAAGTCTCGTGGTTGATATTATTGTTAAAAAAGATATTAGGATTAAATCACCAATAGATGGGAGTGTTATAACAACTAGACACCAATTATCTGAGCATAATAAGAAACATAATGTTGTGCAGACTGGTGAGTTTGGGTCTAACAACGGTGAAAAATTTTTTGATAGAAAGAAAAAAGAAAGGGAAAATTATTACGCTAGCCCAGAAGCTAAAAAAGAAAGAGTTAAAGATTTATTAAAATCTTATAATAAGGAGACACACCGATGAGTGAAGAAACACCGACAGAAGATAGTTTAAGAGATTCACTAGAGGCAGCAGTTGAGGCTAGTGAAGTAGAAGAAGTAAAAGAAGAAATAGTAGAGGAATCTACCCCCACGCCACAAGAGTTAATGGAAGAACCTAAAGACGAACCTAAAGACGAACCTAAAGACGAACGTAAAGAAGTAGAAGCTAAAGTCGAAGTTAAGGACGACACTAAAGTCGAGACCCAAGTCGAGACACCTGTCGAAGCCAAAGAAGTATCCACAATTAAACCTCCTCCTTCTTGGTCTGCTAAAGATAGAGAACAATGGGGGGAATTATCAGAAAATTTACAAAAAACAATTATAGACAGAGAACGCAATTATTCTATAGGGATACAAAAACACGCAGAAGGTGCTAAGTTCGCACAAAAGGTTGTTGATACTCTTGCTCCTTACAGACACATTATGATGCAAGAAGGTGCGGATGAAGTAGCTGCGATTGGTAATTTAGCTCAATATGCAGCCACTATGAGAGTCGGTACACAGCAAGAAAAAGCGAATACTTTAGCTCGTATAATTCAGCAGTATGGCGTAGACATTCCAACTTTAGATAACGTATTGTCTGGTCAAGGTGTTGACCCAGAAACTAGCAGAATAGATCAGATACTACAACAACGTCTAGCACCTGTAGAACAGATGGTTCAGGATTTTAATCGTGGCAGAGAAGAAAATCTTCGTAGTACAGATGTAAGACTACAAAAAGAAATAGATGATTTTGGTGGTAAATCAGAATTTATGGAAGATGTAAGAGAAGATATGGCAGATATTCTTGAATTAAACGCTAACAGGGGTAAAGAAGTTACTTTAGAACAAGCGTATGAAAAAGCCGTTGCTATGAGACCAGATATTCAAGAAATTATAAATTCTAGAAATAAAAAGAAAGAATTACAAAATTCTAGAAGAAAAATAGCTAATAAAGAAAATGCCGCGAGCAGTTTAGATGGTGGTTCCCAAGCACCACTTGAAAATAAAGAAGCCCCTAGTGTAAGAGGTGCTATAGCAGACGCTTGGGAGTCTCAAGAACAATCTATATAAAACACTTGCATTTTCTTTAATTTTATTTTAACCTTCCCTTCATAAAGACAGGGAAGGTGTATTCCCTCAGTCGTAAATGAATCAAAGCAAGGGCTTTGTTAGTCCCCATGCTAATCGGGGTATGGCGTGAAGGTGAAAACCGCATCACAAAATACATAAATAATTAACTCGTTTAACATTGGAGGAGTAAGATAACATGGCTTACCCAAACGTATCGGATATACTAGCGACGACTATTGAGTCTCGTACTAGGAAAATCGCTGACAATGTTACCGACAACAATGCAATCTTGAAAAGATTATCTATGAGCGGAAAAATTAAAACTTTTTCTGGTGGTCATAAAATCTATCAAGAATTGTCATTTGCAGAAAATAGTAATAGTGGATGGTATTCTGGTTATGATTTACTACCAGTCGCTGCTTCAGATGTTTTGAGTGCTGCTGAATTTAGCATCAAACAATGTGCAGTTCCTGTAGTAATTTCTGGTCTTGAACAGCTACAAAATGCTGGAAAAGAACGGATGATTGACTTAATGGAAGCCCGTCTTTCTGTTGCTGAGTCTACTATGGCTAATTTAATATCTGCTGGACTGTACTCAGATGGTACTGGAGCAAGTGGAAAACAGGTTGATGGTTTAGACGCAGCCGTTCCATTAGATCCTAGCACGGGTACTTATGGTGGTATTAATAGAGCTACGTGGGCTTTCTGGAGAAATCAGAAACAGGATGCTGCAAATACAGCTACTATGCAAGCGGATATGAATACTCTATGGGCAGCTTGTAATCGTGGTATGGACAGACCAGACCTCATTCTTATGGATGTTGTGTCTTGGAAAGCATACCTAGCTTCATTACAAGCTAACCAGAGGTTCACTGATCCAAAAGTCGGTCAGTTAGGATTTCCTAGCATTAAATATATGGATGCAGACGTTGTATTAGATGGGGGCATTGGTGGTAATTGTCCTACAGGCGTCTCATTTTTCCTTAACTCTACATATCTACACTACCGCCCACATTCTCAGCGTAACATGGTTCCGTTGAGTCCGAATCGTAGATATGCTACCAATCAAGATGCAGAAGTACAAATCTTGGCTTGGGCAGGGAACTTAACTTGTTCTGGTGCTCAATTCCAGGGTCGTCTTGATGTGAACGCATAAAAGGAGGACACTATGAGTGCTTTAATTGGTATTAGTATTGCTGATGTAACTCTAGCAGCGACTGGTGTTCCTGAGTTCACCCCTGGAACCAGAGGTCAGCTTCAAACGACTGATGGAACCAAGGAATTTCTGTATGTTCATGCAGCAGAAGCGATTACAGGAGAAGGATACCTCTGTGTAATTGATTCAGCATTTGAAGCAGAGATGACAGATCTGGTTTCTACCGCTTCAGGAGCGGGCAAAGGATGTATGTGCGGAGCAGCTCAGGCTGCGATAGCAGATAATGACTGGTTCTGGGTCCAGATTTATGGTAAAGGATCACTCCGTACTCTTGCGAGTGCTGCACTTGGTACTGAACTTAATTCTACTTCTACTGTTGGAGCAGTAGATGATAATGCGGGTTCTGGTGCAGAAGTTATAAGCGGTCTTACATTAGGAACAGCAACAGGAGGCTCAGAAGCTACAAATGCTGACGCTTACTTTAACTATCCTTATGTAGGCAGAACAATATAAAGAGTGTGTCGGTGCTACTCTTTGGTGAGTAGATTAGATAGGGGGTGGATACTTCTGCCCCCCTTCTTTTAAAGAATATTCAAAAGAGTATTTTTTAAAAGGTGCAACACACAACCGACAGGAGAAAGATATATGGAAGCTGATATGAGTTTAACTAATATGGCTTTAGGGTCACAAGATAATGTGTCCCCTATGAACCAAGCTATGCAGCCTGGAGATGAATTGCTTTTTGTTAGGTTTTATATACACCCCAGACAGAATGCAAATAAAACATTGGAAGCAGGAAGACCGATATTTGATGACACCGAATATGTGGAAATAATGCAACCTGGAAATAAAGAAAATATAATACAAAGACCTGCCCAACCAAATGATAAAGAAAGGTTTTCCAGACAATACTCTGCCTTCAAGAATAATGAAGAACAGCAAGTATCTGGCACTCCAATAGAACAATGGAATGTTTTAAGTAAAGCTCAGGTAGAAGAATTGCGGTATTTTAATGTTAGGACAGTCGAGCAGTTGGCTGAAATTTCTGATGGTAGTTCTCAACAATTTGCAGGGATACAAAGTCTTAAAATTCAGGCACAAGCATACCTAGAAGCTTCTGAAAAAGATAAGACGGGTAAGATAGCTAAACAGGTAGAAGATTTACAGAAAGCTCTTGAAGTTTCAGAGCAAAACAACACGGAACTTATGAAAAGATTAGATTCTTTAGAAAGTTCTCAGCAAAAATCAACTAGCAGAGCTAAGAAGAAAGCATGAGCCAATACGCTAGCGTAGACGATGTTTTAAACAGGGTCGCTGTAGAAGTAGGTTTTGATTCTTCTAACGACCCTCTTGCTGATACAAATAAAATTTTTAATCAGTTAAGATTTTTAATGAATTCAGCGGCAGAAGAATTAATTCAGATGCACCCATGGACTGAAATGCAAAAAGAGCATTCGTTCACTACTTCTACTGGGACAGCTAGTTACGCTATGCCCACTGATTTTGCGTATATGATAGATCAGACAGGGTGGGATAGGACTAAAGATATGCCGTTAGGAGGTCCATTATCCCCGCAAGAATGGCAGTATTTAAAAGGCAGAGATTTAACTAACCAGACTATTTACGCTTCATTTAGGATTAAACAAAGAGAAGTTTATATCTACCCAGATAATCCTGTACCAAATGCTTTATCTATAGCGTTTGAGTATATGAGTGATAAATGGTTACAAGACGCATCTAGTGCTAGCACATTCTATAATGAAATAGATGCTGGTGATGACATAATTTTATTCCCTAAGATTGTAGCAATTAAAATTCTTAAATGTAAATGGTTAGAGGCTAGGGGGTTTGATAGCAGTAAAGCAAGAGAAGATTTTGCCGTTATGATGTTTTCTACTTTAGGGCATGATGGTAGTGCTTCTATATTAAATATAGGAGGATCAAGAGGGTTTCCTTATATGAACGCTATAAGAAATACCCCTGATACTAATTTTGGTACTTAGAGAAGCATATCAGGCTATGGTCAAGCCTTCCCAACCGACCTTACAGGTACAGAAATTTCCTATTCCTACAGGAGGAGTAAATGCAGTTTCTTCTTTCTCTGGGTTAAAGCAGGATGAATGTCATTATTGCTACAATATACTCCCCACTGAACAAGGAATGAAAACTAGAAAAGGCACTAAAGAATTTGCTAATGATGTTGGGTTTGAAATAAGGACAATGATCCCTTTTAATGGTAGGAAAGTAGATAGGACAGACGATAAATTATACGCCACAGGAAATGATGGTATATACGAGGTTGGTAGTGGAGGAGCAGGATCAGCCGTTAAACGACTTAGTTTTGCTACTTCTAATGCTACTGCTGGATACGGGAATTACATCTATTGGGTCGCGGCAAATGGGGATCCGTTCATACTATATGCTGATTCCGTTAATGGGTTAATCATGTACACAGGGACTACTAATACATGGGCAGTCGTTACCAATATCACAGGGCTAGACGAAACAAAAGTTAGATTTGTAGTACAACACAAATTAAGAATATGGCTTATATTAGAAGATGATTCTAATGCTTATTATTTAGGGGCGAATGCAAATAGTGGGTCAGCTACCCAATTTCAACTAGGAAGTAAATTTAAGAATGGGGGTGATTTAGCAGGGATATTCAATTTAACAGTAGATGCTGGAGATGGTATAGATGATTTATTCTTGGCTATTTCACGCGCAGGAGATATACTGGCATTTCAAGGTACAGATCCCAGTAGTGCGAATACATGGGGGTTAAAAGGTCAGTGGCAAGTAGGAGAAATACCAAAAGGAAGAAAATTTGCTGAAGAAATGAGTGGTGATGTAATCGTTCTTTCTAGTTTTGGGATAAGTTCTGTTATTGATTTACTGCAAGGGTCAGAACCTTATGAAAATTATTCTTCCCCGATGAGTAAAATTTCCAGTTTAATAAGAGAAAGGATGGTCGATGAAATTTCTACTGCTGGGTGGGAAATAATGCTTTTTCCATCAGAGGGGTCTTTAATTATACAATCCCCAGAAAGAGTAGGGTTAGCAGACAGGCATATACATTATGTCTATAATATCAATACTAAGGCGTGGGGGTTTTGGAGAGACGTTAAGTCGCTTTCTATGTCTACTTGGCGTGGTGATTTATACTACGGAGATGTTAATGGGGAAGTTTGGAGAATGACAGGAACATGGGATAATGTGACTATAGCTAGTCCAGGAAGTAACCAGACAGCAGTTGAATTTTCTATGCTAACTGCTTTTTCTGACGCAGGAGCTCCAGGAATAATGAAAAGATGCTCGGTAGTAAAGCCTTTCTTTTACGGCACTGATCTTTCAAGCTACCAAACTAAGGTTTTATACGATTATGATTTTACTGAGTTAACTTCTGCTGGAACTACAACTCCTTCAACAGCTAGTGTGTGGAATACTGCCAGATGGAATACTACTGGAATTTGGGTAGGCGATAGAGCAGAAAGAAAACCATTTGATTCTTTGGGGGATGGAATGGGAGTTGTTATGGCTATAGCCCTTAGAGGAAGAGCAGAAGGAAAAGTTACCTTAATGGAGATGAATATATCGTATGATGGGGGCGGTTACTTATGATATTTGAACCATTTGTTGCTACCCACCCTAGACACGCTGAGTATTTTCAGGATATGCCGTGTCAAGTTTGTGCTGATACTCGTGGTATAATAGCAGTAGATAAAAATCTTTGTACGATGGGGGCTATTGTTTTTGATAATTTTTTACCTAATAGTGCTCAGTGTACTATTGAAATAACTAATCCTATGTGTCTTCGTAAAGGGGGTTTAATTACAGAAGCAGCGAAATATATTTATGATGTAGCTAAAAGAACTTATGTGTACGTGTTAGTAAGAGAAACAAATGAAAAAGCGTTGAATTTAGACTATAAAATAGGGTTTGAGTATAAGTGTAATCTTAAAGACGCTTATGAAGTTAATGAGGATATAGTAGTTCTGAGTATGACAAAGGAACAATGTAACCACTATTATACAGAATTAGAGAGGGCAGCTTAATGGGAAAATCATCACCGTCTCCGCCTCCAGCTCCTGTAGTTCAGGCGGGACAACAACAGCAATTTAATCAGGAAGACTATAGGTTTCAGACTAGAGCTAACAACCCTAATATAGTCGGTCCGATGGGTACTATAAGTTATACGGGAGACCCAGGAACTACTGATTACACCCAAACTACTGCTCTTACGCAACCACTTCAGAGTGCTATAGGAGCTCAGCAAGATGTAGTAGCTGATAGATCTAACATAGCTAGGGATTTAACAGGTAGGGTAAGGTCTGACCTTTCTTCACCTTTAGATTATAGTCGTGCTCAAGCCTATGGTCAGCTAGGGGATTATGATACTAGAAGACAAGCTGCTGAAGACGCTGCATACAGAGGTTCTGAAAGAAGATTAGATTTTCAATTTGATCAGCAACGAGAAAATTTAGAGAATCAATTGTTAAGTCAAGGGCTGATGCAAGGAGATGAGGCATACGACGATGCCATGCGTAATTTTGGTATGACACAGACAGATGCTTATGCTCAAGCTAGAGACGATTCTTTAAGGCAAGGCAGAGATGAAAGTCAATTAGCTTATCAGCAACAAATGGGAACTGCTGATTATCAGAATCAATTAAGAAACCAACAAATTCAAGAAAATTTACAGAGACGTGGGTGGTCTATAAATGAGATAAACTCTTTACTATCAGGCACGTCAGTTGGTCTTCCTTCCGCTGGAAATTATAACCCACAAGGCGGTATGGGAAGAACAGATTTATTAGGTGCGAATCAGTTAGCCTACCAAGCTAACCTTGATGCGTTTAATGCGAAACAACAGCAGAGACAAGGGCTATTCGGTGGTTTTTCTGACATAGCAGGAATGTTTATCTAGGAGAGTAATATGGCGTATTTTATGGGGACAGGTTACGGATCAAATGAAGGTCAAGTTGCAGGAGATGGCGTAACAGGTGGTTCTGGCACAGAAATGAATGATATGTGGAATCAGCTATTAAATATGGGCTATAGTTCAGACGAAATAGAGCAAATTTTAAAGTTAGCAGAACTAGAGGGTCAAACAGATATACTAAAAGAGCAGCAAGAATTTGCTAATAAGTTAAGAGATACAGAAACAACTTCAGGAATAAATTCTGGTAGAGTTTTTACCGCAGCTAGTCCTCTTTCCCACATAGCTGATGCTGGAAAAAGGTACAAAGGGAAACAAGAAACTAATCGTATTGAAGAAGAAAGAAATAGAATTTTGCAAGAACAGACAGCAGCTAGATTAAAATGGTTGAGAAAAGATAATGCCCCCAATGTTGTAGCTGATAAAACAGCAGACCCAACGATGGATCCGATAAGAGCGGGCAAAGGAGTTCTTTGGTAATGGCTAACGGCACAAACCCACAAGAAGCTTGGACTACTACTGGAAGTACAGGCGGTGTGTTTAATGAACACTTATTAAGAGAACAAGATAAATTACGGAAAGCAATTAGTATGGCGAAGAAATTACGTAATAAATCCCCCGATAAAATTCTACCGCCAGTTGAAGTTGTAGGTGAAGCTCCTGCTCAAGATACAAATTTAGCATCACCCGTAACAAATACTTCTGCTCGTAT
>VTLG01017039.1_pt1 | contig 13071 bp, 16 predicted proteins | sample 4694571 | NCBI WGS metagenome assembly VTLG01 (sample SAMN12604809, study PRJNA352737) | marine metagenome | biome: ENVO:00000447; feature: ENVO:00000209|ENVO:00000569|ENVO:01000036; material: ENVO:00002151; isolation source: viral sequences binned using virsorter ... | reverse complement strand
AATGGAAGTTCAAATGAACAGAATGTATGGTCAAAACAGCGGTATTAGAAGAAACCCAAACACCGACCTGCCAAACTTTAACAATAAAACCACAAGCAAAGGAGTCATTCAGCATGAGGTTGCCCACTTCAAGGATGCGATAACTCAATTTAAGCGAGGGGGAGGGAATCAATACAGCGACACCTTTCCTACAATGTGGAACAATTCCAAACTTACGCCTACCGAAAAAAGGCTGTTTTTCCAAGAGTTGACCGACAGGATTGGCAAGTATCATAAGTTCGGCAACGAAAGAGGCGAGTATGGGGAAATGATTGCCGAGTTGCAGGCAGTAAGAAGAATGGGACACTTGAAGGCAATGAGCAAGAACCACCCAAATGCGGTAAGGCAAATAGAGGAGTGGCTTGATGGATTTGAGGACGAGTTTCAGACGATTGCTAAAAACCTCAAAATGGAAAACGACATACCTCTGAATTTGCACCAACGAATGTACAAGGAGTGGTATGGACGCAAGTCTCCAATGAATCATGTTATGCCGATGGAGATGGGCGATATAGGTGGGCAGGGATGGCGTGGTCATAGTGGCACATGGAGAGTATCGAATGTAGATAATGCTCTGAAAGATGGATGGAGAACTAAGGGTATGCCGAAGATTGGATACGAGCCTCCTGCTCGCACCACTACACGACCAACCGCTCCACTTGATCCAAGAAAAGCACGGACAATAAAAGAAGCAGAAGACTTTGCCAAATCACTGAATAATGTCGGTGATGTAGATTACGGAAGCCTAAGCCTGACCGAAGCCCGTAGGATAAACGAGCAGTTGGCAAATATGCAGGAGTTGGGAATCTTGAAGGGCGACAATAAGTTTAGCGTTGTCGGAACAAAAGTCTCAAAAGATGGCGTTGGGGGTGGCTTCACTATGCTGAAGTACGGAAGTGGTGGCTCTAGGCTAAGGATAGCAGGCGACTATGACAATATACTAGAGGATGCCATAAAAAAAGAAACACGCTCTTTGGGACAACAGAAGAGGAAGCTGAACAAAGAACTCAAAGAGGTTAGAGAACAAAAGAGGAAACTAGCTGAATGGCAGAAAGACCCTGCCACAGCCTCTTCGCCTGAGACTTACAAGTATGAGCTAGATCAGTTGAACGCTAGGGATAGGGGTATAAGAAATCTGTTAGACGGAGACCTGTTTGACCCCAAGGCGATTCGTAAGCGCGTAGAGTCCAAGCGGAACACCTTGGCTCAGAATCTTGATGATGCCGTAGTTCACGAGTATGGGCATATCCTGCAGGCTGACTTGCAAGTGAACGCCAATCTGCATTCACCGAAAGTCCGTAGCATACTGCAACGCATAAAAAACAATCAGGGCTACAGGACGGATAGCGACAACCTTCTTTTTGATAAAGACACAAACCTTTTTGATAAGTTGGCTCAGTCGGACACAAGTGTATCGCATTATGCCAATACAAACGGAGCGGAGTATTTTGCCGAGAGTTGGCTAAAGTTTCACAAGACAGGAAGGGTGGACAATCATTATCTTCAGGAACTTTTTACTGAGTTGAAGAATCCTTCAGCATAGGAGACTTACAGGAAGGAAAGAATTATGATACTAGCGAAGTGGCACTGCCTTAGTTGCAAGCATTATGTAGGTTGGAATAGATGCGTGGCTTTTCCTGAAGGAATACCGCAAGACATAACCTACCAAAAAAGCAAGCACACGAAATCAAGAGACGGAGACAGAGGACTTGTCTACGAGCCGATAGAGGAAGGGGTCAAATCAGTCAGGGTAAAATTGACGAAGGGACGAAAATGAAAGACGAAGAAATAGAGAGCAAAGGGTTATTCACGGAAGAAATGGAAGAGGTTGATAAAGCCGATGCAAGAGTAGGAAGGGAAGTCAGAGGGGAGATGGTAATGACTCACGGCTTTGACGAAATATACGGCAAGCCTACTTTGTTAATGGACGAAGATGAACAAATCCCAAGCGCTAGAGACCTGCAGATTATGACAGCGGAAATCACATTGGGTAGAGACATAGATGACTCCGACTTGTCACCAATGTCTGACCTGTATCGGGATATATGGAAGAAGATAGAGTTTGAAATTAGGGAAGGAATCAATCAGGGGTTTAGTATCAAAATTGACTCAATGGAACTATGAAGCAAGGCGGTAGGTTCAAAAGCCCACATTACGCAGAGGGCGAAAAGTTGACTTGGGCATCCAAAAACGGCAACCAACTCAGCGTGGCATTGCCTGCTTGGATGAAGCAGAGACTTAGGGAAATATCCGAAGCGGAAGAGATAAGCATCAGTCGATATGTCATAGATGTCCTAAAAGATGAGTGGGGAATAGAAAAAGAAGAAAAAAAATAACTTTTTTTATCCTGACGAAGCCCAGTGTCTATGCGGTACTTGGGCTTTTTTTTGTAAAAAAACTTAAAAAAGGTATTGACAAATAATACATATCTTTGCATATTGGGGTTTCAGTTTAACGCATAAATCCAAACAAAAAAATAAATCCAAATCCAATGAAAGTAAAAATCGACAGCTTAGAAAGACTCGCCATCAAAGAAGGAATCACGGACGTAGATTTTGACGAGCGTCAAGCAATCCTCGCTGATATGGCAGACGAAGCAATGGAGGCAGAGATTCTTCGTTGGGAGGCAGAGTCTCAAATCGTTGCATCTGACGAAATATGGAACGAGCAGAACGAAGGTCGCTTGATCACTCAAGCAATGGAAGCTATCGAATCTCGCCCTGCGCCATTGGGTTGGTAACAAGTTAAAATAATAAACCATCGCACGATGAGAAAATTATCAGACATCTACGGATACGGAACGCCTAGCAATCGTTTCGTTCGCCCACAATCCCAACGCACGGAAAACTACGGAGACCCGATAGAGCGAGAAGAGGCTCTCGACCAAGTTGACCCCTTTCGCCATGAGCTAGAAGCAGAGCAATCAATGGCAAAAGCAATGGGAGACGAAAGCGAATACGAACAACCAACCGAAGAATACAACAGCAAACCTTGGAGACAATAACATGACCCGAATAACTTTAGGCGCAGGCAACTCTAGCCTTCTCGTAACAGAGGGAGACCTTAGAGAAATCTATAACGAGGACGGGGAGTACATTGGAACATTTCCTTCTATAGGCATTCGCCTTTGGCTTGATGGCAAGGAGTACATAAACAACTTCTTCGATGCCTGCGGATTCAACGCAGTTAATCAAGCGGAAGCGTTCATTGAGCGAGTACAGCGTTATGGCTCAGTCAATCTAAGCAAATGGTCTCAGTGTGATGACCGACCCTTTGAAGTTCGCTATCTTGAAAACATGGCGTATGCGGAAAGAATGGAAAGGGAAGCGGAAGGATATTAAAAATCTTTTCATTTTTTACTTGTCGAAACAAAAGCGCACAAGCATAGTCGAAACAATGAAGAAACATTAGGTGAAAATTTGGTAGTCAGGTTGCACAAGCCGACTTTCCACACATATAAGGGTCATCGTTTTGGGGTAGGCGGTGACCCTTTTTTGTTTGACGCATTTGGAAACAGAATGGGATTTTCAAATAAATCACTTAGATGCTAACCGCTCTTTTACTAAGCTATGAAAACATTAAGACTCGGATTCGACCACAAACAACCAAACCTATCTCACTCCTCATATCCACTCGCCCCATTTTCGTGGGTTGACGGAATACGGAAATCTTTTCCGCACATTTGGAATTTAGGTACTAGCGAACTTTCAGACGATTCGTTTGAGCTTTGGACGGAAGTCAACAAAGGTAATGACACCGACTACACGGACAAGTGGGTCTGTCGGAGAGAGAAGTACGCAGAGCAACACATTTGTGACGCAAACATTTTTCTCAGGGAAAAGATTACGCCACGAAACGCATACAGATTAGTCAATCTTTTGAAGTGGGGAATCGTTCCACCATTCGGTCTGCCAAAAACGAAAGAGCTTATGGCAGAGTTGATGGAAGCGGATTGGACTCGTTCCGTCATTAAGTTTGAAAGGATGTACGAAGACTATCCTGCCACGGCTACGGAAAATGCTAAAAGGGCAATCGCTCAACACGACACCAATGCAGGCAAGCGCGTAAAAAATCAATTTGCATACGACATTGCAAAGACTCTTGCAAACAAGGGGAAGCTCAAGTTCAGCGAGGTTCAAAAGATTGCGTCTTTCATTCGCTACAAAAATCTCGCAGGCAAAAGCTATGAAGACAACGAGTCTGCAATCGTTTGGGATTCCGTAGGGGGAACAAACGGAGTGATGTGGGCGAAAAGGCGATGCGACAGCATGGAGAAGATGCTAGACTTTCAGGAAGTCAGTGGGCTTACAAAAGCAGACTCCTGCTCAAATGAGCGATGCAGTTCCTGTATGCTACACAAGAAGGGTTGGTGCGAGCAGTACGATATGCCAACCATTGGAGACTATGTTTGTAATCAATGGGTTGACGCAGAGCAGGAAGACGAAAACGAGAAAGCCCCGTTTATGGGAGCAGACTCAAAGGTTCGCAAAGACCGATACAAGAGAGAGCTTCGTTTTGTTAATTTCAACAGAGCTTCAGGGGCGAAGGCAAGGAAGCTAATCAGTGACGGACTTGTCAACGACAGCGGTGATGCGGATGCTTCATACGACAGGAATGAATACATCGAGACTTTTGGGTGGGATGAATACTCAAAATGGTTTCTTGCATCCAATCAGGAACACGTGAAACGCTCCTATAGTCGATATGTCTATCCTATCACTAAGGATTTTGTGGGCGTTTCGATTGAAGCCGTGAAGGAAAGCAAGCACCGCGCGGCTCTTCGGGGACACAAGGAAATCTTTGAAGAGTGCCAAAAAATTCTTTCTTCAATAGGCAATCCTTTAGTCAAGGGGAGCGAGGAAGAAGACGTACCCACTCCTGTTATAACTGCTGAAGAGCCTGTTGAGCGTAAGACTTTGGACTCGGTCTTTTCCTGTAAGTATATGCAGAAGAAGAAACCGACCTACAAAGAAGTGAAAAACGAAGACGGAAGTATTGGCGACTATCAGAATGTCAAGATTGCAGGATACGCATCAACGAACGAAAGCGTGACTGTAGCCGACAGAGGTGGCGACTATATTAGGAGGGGAGCATTCAAGAACACGATAGACAAGTTCATGGAGAACCCTGTGATGTTGTCTGACCACGCAAACAGCACCAAGCAAATCGTGGGCAAGTACACCCGTGTAGAGGAAGACGAGAAGGGACTATACATAGAGGGTGAAGTCAGTAACTCTCCTGAACTTTCAAATCTTCGTTTCCAAATTGTTGAAGGCAACTTGCAGACCATGAGCATTGGTGGACTATTCCAATACGAGGAGGACGGGAAAGCGATTAAAGAGATAGACCTATTGGAAATTTCTTTGGTGGCTATACCCATGAATCCTGACGCTCGTTTTGAGGTGAGAAGCAATGGTGAAGCGGAGTCCGAAAAAAAAGTTTGAGAAAAACGCTTGACGCAAATTTTTCACAAAAAGCATAGTGTTATTACATTCGCACATATTTTATCAATACACGAACAACTCGATTAAATTATGACCAAGGCACAAAAATCAAGATTCATGGAACTCAAGAAGTTGGGTTCGGACATGAATGAAGCACAGCAGGATGAGTTCGACAAGTTGGCAGAAGTTGCTGTCAAGTCAGGTTTAGACTTGGACACTCTTAGTCCTGTTGATCAGTCCGCTCTCACTGAGGTGGAACTTAGTAACGTCATCAAAGGTAGCGTCCAAGACGAAATCTTTGGGCTTCGTGAAGAACTCACGGACAAACTTGAGGACTCGGCTTCCAAGGCTGATCTCGAAAGGATTGTCAAGAAGTACGCAAGCGAGCAACTCGACCAAGCTGAATTGGTTGAAAAGATTGCAGGCGAACTTCCCAAGGGTGAGTCTCTTTCCAAGGAAGACCTGACCGAAGCGTTCACTTCTGCCGTTCAAGGCATCAAGGTTGAGTCCTCTCATCAGTTCCCTGTTGAGCAAAAGGAAATGACCATAGAAATACCTTTCGGTGACAGCGTTGGAAATCTTACCGTTTCCTCCAAGCAACTGCTCAATCGTCTCCAAGGAAAAGCAGAAAATGCTGACATTCCTGAGTCGATGGTCAAGCAAGCTCAAGTCAACGGACGCAAGGCTCTCAGTTCTGCCACGGGCGGTTCTGACGGAGGAAACATGGTCAACACCGACCTTTCTTCTGCCATTGAGGTACGTATGTTCCATGCTTCTCCCGTAGCGGCTCTTTTCCAAGCAGGCGAAATTCAGATGCCAACTGCCGCTTTCGAGATTCCATTGGTTACTGCTCGTCCTGAGTTTGCAATCAGCGGAGGCGAGAACCAATCTACTACCACTGCAGACGCTACCTTCAGCAAATGCACCTTGAACTCCAAGAAGTTCATCGGCAACACGGGATACTCCTACGAGTTGGATCAAGACTCTGTAGTAGCCATCCTTCCTATGCTTCAAGAGCAACTCGCTCTCAGCGCCGCTGAAGCCCTTGAACAAGCAATCATTCAAACAGGCGAACAGAATAAGGCAGGCACGGCTTACGCAAAAGCCGCCTTGTTTGACGCAGGACTTGCAGGAATCTCTTTGAGTTCCGCAGGAGTTGTTTACGCAGGAAGCGCTTCCGACACAGGCATGACCCAAGCCACCACCGACATTCCTTTGGCGAGAGCCGACATGGGTGTTGCAGGCATCAATCCAAACGAATTGGCTCTCATCCTTTCGCCCAAGGCTTATGGCGAAATCATGCGTGACTCCAATGTCGTAACGGTTGACAAGATTGGCGACCAAGCCACCGTGCGTAACGGGCAACTTGCTTCGATCTTCGGCATTCCGATCTTCGTATCTGCCAAAACGGGTGGTGTTGGAAAAGCCGCCGCTTCTGCAGACACAGCCGCCGCTTCCACTCTTGCTGAAATCAACGCAGGCAACTATGTTGACCCAATCGGCAAGATTAACGATAGTGGTGAGACCGCCGCCGACAACGATGTTGCTCGTAGCGGATTCCTCGTCAATGTCAACGGACTCAAGATGGGTGTTCGTGGAGGCTTCTCCATTGAAGTTGACCGAGACATTCAAAAGCAAACCAACATCGTAGTTGCTTCCTTCCGCAGAGCGTTCAACGTTCTCGATTCAAGTGGCGCAAATGTTGTTGCTCAGTTGGTTGACAAGGACTAGGCGACTAGCCCAAGACTTTTAAGTCTTTACTTCGGGACTCCCTTCGGTGTAAAAACCAAGGGAGTTTCGTTGTTTTTATGAGTAGAATATACAAATACAAAGGTAGGGATAGAATTAAAGTTCGTGGAAAGGACATAGCTCCCAAGAGCGAAGTTATTTTGCAGGCATATGATTCGGTGGATTTAGACAGCAAGTTTAAACTTGTAGGGTCATCCAACGATTTAAGAAGCAGGAAGCTAAAGCCTCCAATTAAGGAAATTGATTGGACTCTGCCCACGATGGAACTAAAGGAAAGCGTAAACAAGTTGGATAATGCCTTGTATAGTTATCTGAAAAACAAGCTATACAACATGGGCTGTGCGCTTAATCTGTCGGATGAGATGCCCACATACAAGGCTTACACCATTGAGCATATACTAGACTTTGCGTTTGATTGCGGATGGACTAAGGAACTCGATGAACTTGACGCAGAAAATGAACCTGTCGTACAAAAGATAGCAAGGAAAATAAAAACCCATTCAAGCAATGACAAAAGCAGAAATCAGAAAAAAGATTCAGGAAAGCAATCTAAGCGAGGACGAGAAAAAGAAACTCTCAGTCGAACTCGACAAGACTCCATTTCCTAGTCAATCGTTTCTCACCAAGATAGGTGGCTCTAAGCCTACTCCTGCTTCTGCCCCCAAAAAGGCAGAGAAGAAGGAGGAGAAGAAAGAGACCAAGCCCTTGTCTGTTGGAGACAACAAGAAGCAACCCGTAGCGGACGGAAAGTGATCCGTGGCTATAAGTGGACCAGAAGTCCGCGCGGTTGGAAGTCAGGTAAGCAACCCAACTCCCACATCAACCGCAACGACAACTGCAGAGAGCCTTGGGATAACGACAGCCCTTGCCCTTGCGGACACTGCTCAAGATAACACTCTTGGGAGTGAATTGGTAAAGCCCTACTGCACTATTGCTGATGTTAAGGGCTACATCAAAAATCACACGCTAGATACATCCGTCTACATTCTTGCCATAAACTTGGCAAGCAGAGGGATAGAAAAGTTTTGTCAGAAAGATTTTTGGTATCGAGAAGAGACCTATAGGGTTCAAGATGACGAGATAGCGGATGAAGGCATATATCTTCGTTGGGCGATACGAGAATTAACTGAGGTCAAAGTCAATGATGAGGTGCAAGCGTCAGATTCTTATTATTTTACACCGATAACTACAGACCCTTTTGGTCCTAATTCTTTTATAAAAAACCTGTCCATGAAGCTGTACAACACCATCGTTCAGGACAATGCGGTGGTGACCCAAGCAAAGCGTGTAGGATTCCCCAAGAAGGTGGAAGTGACAGGGAAGTTCGGGTATACGATCAAGGACACCAATACCATGCCTACGGACGAGTATTTTCCTGCAGGCATACGGAGAGCTTGCACGATTATTGCAGGAGCGTTTACGAACCACAACCGAAGGGAAGAGGTAGGGGTGGACGGACAAAGGCAGTCATTGCTTTCTACGGAGATTCCCCATGAAGAAGTATACAGCTTGCTGAAGAAGTATAAGAGAGTCAGGCTGTGACCATAAAGATACAGGGTATGGGAGACTTGAAAAAGTCCCTCAGAAAACTAAACCCATCAGTGAATAGGGCGATGCAGTTAGGTCTCAAGAAGGTTGCCGTCCATGCAATGGGCAGATTGATTCAGCAAACACCCAAAGGCTTTACGGGGCAAACTCGCAGAAGTTGGAGTTTATTGAATTACTCGTCAGGTAAGTTTGTGGGGTTTGAGATCAACAACAAGACTAGAACCATGCGGTTCTTGGAGGAAGGAACGAAAGCCCACGGACCAAAAACTGCAAAGATGCTTTACATTCCACTTAACAGAAAAGCATCAATGGGGTGGAAGAAGACATTTAAGTTCGGTAAGGATTATGTTTTGGCAAAGAAAGTTTCAGGCATAGCCCCGATGAAGATAGTAGACAAAAGGCGCAGAATAGTAGAGCGTCAGGGAAGTGCGGTAATCAACAGGATATTAAAAGCCGCCATATCAGCGTTCGCATGAGTGTTTGGAGTCTTAGAAACGACAAGAAAGGCTTGAGCCGTATGGTGAAGCCTGTAGCTGTCTTGATGCAAAGGTTAAGAGACCAATCCGCAGAGGGTGGTCTTATCGAAGGCATGAAGGTTCACGATTTCCCGATATACAGAATTGAAGGAGTTGATGACTTGCCAAGCATTGCTCCCGTTGAATACACCGATATGGACGTACCCCATATAGCAGGGGCGAAGACGGGCAAAGACAAAACGAGCAACAATATACTACAGCCTGAGTGTACTCTTACTTTTCTTATGGCTCTTACAAGGGAGACGGGCATATTCAGCGAAGAATCTCCTTGGGGTGTGGTAAATTGGGTGGAGCGAGTAAAGGACTCACTAGAGACTGCATCAGACGGAAGCGAAGACTTAATGCTAAACTATTCCTGCATGAAGCCCATGTACATACACACTAGAGAGCAGGAGATAACGGATTTAGCATGGACTGTGCTTTTAGAATGCGAGTTTTACCCAATGCCCTTGCAAAGGGGGAGCAGGCACTATGTTTGGAGTTGGGAAAATTAAAGAAAGAACTTGACGCAAATTTTTCAGAACAAATAAGTTTGATGTAAAGATTTACTAGAACCCAAATTTTATCATGGCAAATCAAGCACTTGGAATAACACACGTCTTCCCGAACGCTTCAATTTTTGAAAGCGGAGATGCTCTCGGAACTGCTTCTTTTGATGGCGTAATCCTCAAGACGGCAGACTTGGAAGGACTAGCACACGCAACCGAAGTGAACAACTTCTCAGTTGCATACACGGATGTATCAGGAAGCGCGACCACTTACAACGGAAATTGCGAGAAGTTCATCTTCGGACTCTTGTCCACATATGTGACCAAGTTGACCGCAGTGAAGGCAGACTACGCAACCGATCAAGCAAAAGCCACCGCCTCACAGGAAGGCACTTCCCAAGAGCCTTCGGCTATTACTACGGGAGGATTTGGTACGCTTACTGCATCGGGAGGCTCTCTGAAAAAGACAATCACTTTGACCTTGAACTACGCAACCCCAACACTCGACCTCCTTGACGAGGACGATTAAAATCTACTAATAGGAGACAAGTATTATGGCAGCAGGTGATAGTATTGCAATTTTAGGCTCTTCTGATTGTAAGTACACTAAGGCAGATTGGGGCATTGATGACAACCTTTTGGGTTTCATTGCCACCACTTCAGTAAGTGTAAACAACACGAAGGATTTAGCCGAAGCAAAGAACAACAAAGGCGAGACTGTCGCAGTTGCGGTAAGCAACGGAAGGTCTGAAATTACCATCGAAGGTATCGGTACGCCTGATGACGATACAGATGACACGGGTGCATTCGGGTTGGTTGTTGGCGCGCTTAAAGAGATTACAGAGATAAGCGCAAAAATCTACGGAGACAACTCAAAGATGGTGATCACTGAAAGTAGCGTGGATTTAGCCAATGAAGATTGGGTGAAGTATTCCATTAAGGGAACGGTCTACGAATTGGTGACCGAGGTAAAGGAAGCGGCAGGAGCGGAGTAAATTAAACAAACTTACTCCCCAAGGCTTTGACCTTGGGATATAAGACATGAACGTACAGGGTTCTTCCTTCTATACTACCAAAGATACAAAACTCGCTTGCTATCTATTGACCTGTGGTTTCAAGGGTCACAATGACAACCCTCCACTGCGTAAAGACGTAGACCCACAGAAAGACCCCGACAAGGTGGTCTGTTCGTGGAATTTTGACTCATCAGGCAAGTCCAACTTCGGGCATTCGTTTGACAAGTGTTTCGGTGCTTGGAAGAAAGGGGCTTCCTACATTGCGGACAACCCTGAGTGTCCGCTGTCCCATATCATAGGCACACTGAAGAATTATCAGTTTTGCCTTGATGCAATAAACGCAGACTCGCCTTGGAATACCGTCTATTCATACAAGTTTGACGGCAAAACCTTCCTTGTGCTGAAAGACTCTAAGAAGCATAAAAAAATAAAAGAAAAGCTAGGATATTAAAATGACCACAAGAAAAAGCACAAAAGCCAAACCGCAAAAGAACGATAAGGATAGAGACGATGACTTTACTGATGCCTTGCTAGATCAGGCAATGAAGTCGGATGACAAAAGATCAAAGATATGCGGACTCAAATTACGCCCTCCCACATTAGGGACGATAGCGATACTCAATAGATGCGGAAACGCCCTTGTGACGGGCAAGGAGGTCACGGAGGAGGACATTATGCTTCACTGCTTAGTCTTCCTATATGTGCATAGCGCGGACATTGACGAAGTGCATGGATCAGCGTTAGTGAGCGTGGACGGAAGAAACCTGACCTTGGAACGCAAGGCTTTTGAGCTAGGCGACACTTTGCCTTTTACGGGTGTGCAGGACTTCGTGGAGATTTATCAGGGACTTGCCGAATGGATCAACTCTCATGTTGTTTCAAAGGTTGAGCCGATACCTGACGAAGATGGGAAGAGCAGTAAGAAGACACCGCCCCCAAACGAATAAGCCCACCCCACACAGCACGGCTATTGGCAGTCGTGTCGAAAGTCACAAGGTTGGAGGTGGGGAAAATCTTTTGGGAGATGCCACTTTCAGCGGTTTACGCATATGAGCATTGCTACTATGCGCTTGAAGGGGTACACTGTAAGTATCCGTCATGGAGTCCCGTGGCAGGAGACATGGATGACTTATTGGAAACTTTAATGGAGAAGGAAGACTAGGATGGCGACCCAATCACTTAGAATACAAATCGAGGGAATAGCATCGGGGCTGAATAATGCAGTCAACCAAGCGAACGCTTCTCTTAATTCGCTAAACGCTAACGCGCGAAATTCATCTAACGCCCTAAATCAGATGAACGCCTCCACAAAGAAGTTGGGGAGTGCGCTAAAAACTTTGGGAATAACGGCAGGCGCCGCCTTTGCGGCGTTTAGGGGGATTAAGACGATAGGCACTATCTTTGCCAACTTCGGGAAGTCTATGGCGGCGGTTAAGGCGGTATCAGGGGCTACTGAGCTACAGATGCGTACACTAACCAAGACAGCTAGAGACCTAGGGGCTAGTACCATGTTCTCCGCATCACAGGCGGCAGACGGCATGAAGTTCTTGTCAATGGCAGGATTCACAGTCTCCGAAACCAATGAGGCAATAGCAGACACGCTGAATTTAGCGGCGGCAGGAATGATGGAGTTGTCAAGGGCGGCAGACATCGCCTCAAACATTATGACCGCATTTGGTATGCAGGCATCCGAGGTCGGTCATGCTTCTGATGTCTTGGCTGTAGCCGCATCATCATCCAACACGAACATTGAGCAGTTGGGAGATGCAATGAAGTACGCAGGAGCGGCGGCATCGGCATCGGGAATGTCAATGTTGGAGACAACTGCCGCAATCGGTACGCTTTCAAATGCAGGCTTGCAGGCAAGTATGGCAGGAACGGGGGTACGTCAAGTATTGGTCAAATTAGCCGAAGGAGGGGCAGGACTAAGAAGCGTGTTGACTCAGGTTGGATTGAGTATGACCGATGTTAGCGTTTCGGCAAATGGTGGACTTCTCCCTGTCATGCAAAAATTGGCAGGGGCAAACCTTACCGCAGAACAAGCGTTTGAAGCGTTTGGTGCTAGAGCAGGAACGGCTTTCCTTGCGTTGTCCGCAGGCGTTGGGGACATGGAAGAATTGGTTGAGTCAATGTCAAATGGCGAGGGAGCGGCGCAGGAAATGGCTGACATTATGGCAGACTCTCTTGCAGGAGACCTAATGAAACTCAAGAGTGCCTTTGAAGAGTTGATATTGGGCAACGAAGACCTTAT
>VTLG01013613.1_pt1 | contig 13072 bp, 20 predicted proteins | sample 4694571 | NCBI WGS metagenome assembly VTLG01 (sample SAMN12604809, study PRJNA352737) | marine metagenome | biome: ENVO:00000447; feature: ENVO:00000209|ENVO:00000569|ENVO:01000036; material: ENVO:00002151; isolation source: viral sequences binned using virsorter ... | reverse complement strand
CCGTTCTCTCCCCCTGGTAATATTCCAATATACGCCATACAATGCCATCATAGTCAATAGCGTATAGCCCAAAAGATGTAGGAGCAACTTCACCATAGTCCATCGCGCCGTATAACGGCCAGTCAACAGGTATCTCAAACGACGGTTTAACGATCTCATTATGTTGCCACATCGAAAAATACTGGCCGGGGTAAATATCCCAGTCACCGTCTAAATACGCTCTCCGTAAATGCTCGTCTTTTATTGCCTTCAGAATCTTTATATACGCCGGGTCAGCAGCCATCAGCGCTGGATTATCATATACCTTTGCGGGTATATATGTAAAATCTTCAGCCTCTTCGACTTCATTCTCGTATATCTTATCTACCCAAAGCCGCTTTACCCATAAATGCCCGACACCTCCAGGGTTCCCAGTCGCCCACATAACAGGCTTAACCCCAGCCTTAGCTGTTCGATTCGAGGTACTTAACATTTGCCACTGGAACTCCGTGAACTGCGTGACCTCTTCTACAAATATATAATCGAACTCCTGACCCTGGTACTGAAATACATCATCTTCATGTTCTGAATGTCCAAACATCAACTGCGAATTGTTCGGCAAATACAATACATTTTCACTTTTGTTGTACCAGTTCCGCATCTCAGGAAACTGACGAAACAACGGCCTTACATGATTACCATCAAGCTGTTTGAATGTCCTCCGAATTATCAGCCCCGTTGTCCCTGGATTCTCCATCAGCATCGTCAGCATGATCAGTCTGCCGCCGTGGCTCTTCCCTCCGCCCCTCGCTCCTCCGTAGAAAGGATGCCTCGTACCCGCTTTCACTGCTTCGAGGAGTTGAAACTGCTTCGGTTGAAGCCTGAAGTCGAACTGTAGGCTTTCTGTCTGTATTTTTGTTCTGGCCATGAGCTGACTTCACATTCCTTATGTCTTCATATTGAGGCAAGAAAAGCTCTGCGATATCACGCTCTTCAATACCTAAGCGGCGATCTTCGTTTACAATGTTTTTGCATACTTCAATACAATCAATTGGATCTATGTTAAGCGATTCAAGATAAATCTTCATCTGAGGGGTGAACCATATATCTATTGTAGAATCGCCAAGAATCCAATCAGTTTTGTATTCATTATATAGATCCCTCATTTCCATATATGAGAAACCTTTAATCTCTGCGACAGTATGCAGTGTCCATTCTTCTTTCAGGATCCCGTCATGCATACGGTGCATCCAATCAAGATCACGCCACTTATAAAGCACCTCAATAGTTTCATTCAGTTGCGCTATAAGAATTGACAGGCAAAGTCTGAAGTAACGCGACTCTAGTTCCGCATCCTCAGCGTCCTCGATAGAGGAGAAAGACATATGATGCCAGGCAGATATATCTAACCGCAAGTCCGACGCTTCAAGAGAATTATTAGGGAGTCCCCACGCCATCCTCTACGACCTCCATAGCTTTGTCGAGCTTAGATTCATTTGCCGCTTCGTATTTATCTATGTTGACTACAATCTGAGGGCCAGTCGCCATAGACTCACCACTTTCCTCTACTGCGATCAACCGTGTCTCTTCGCGGGCTTGTGCTAGGCATTTAAGCATTACGTCATGATTCTGCTCATGCTCTGCTGCCTGATAGTTTTCCTCTAAACGTCTCAGCCTATTTGAATACGACGCGATAGGTATATGAGCAATAAGCATTGAACGCTTAGTCTGCTCTTTATCTATCATAGCCTGTACACGCGGCTTAACTATTTCTCGCTTTATAGAGGCCGCGGAAGTGTTCAGGGCTTTAGCTATCTCTGCCGCAGTCTTCCCCTCATACACCAACATTGTTACTAATGCGGATGCATCGAGCATTCTGTCGTTTACTAACTCCGCCGTAGGCTTAGAGTTTTTACTGAACTTGCTGAGGTCTCGCATTAGCCGGGCCAACAGGGGTCATCATATTCTGCTGCTGAGGTATAGCAGGAGGCATATCACTAAGCATCTCAAAGCGTTGTGACTTAGCCATCAACTCTTGGAGGAGCTGCATCATTTGTGCCTGCGTTTCAGGGTCGCCGGCTTCCTCTGCATCACGTGCGACGGCCATAATCATTTCAGCGTCTTCAGGCATCATACCTGAGATATCTATCTGCATGGGACCTTGCGGGCCATTGATAGTCATGATATTCGACGCCGCATCTTCCTGCCCCATTACATTTAGGGAATCAGCCATTCCTGGCATTATCTATCTCCACGTTGATTAACGTCATAAGCTATAGCGGCAGTTATACCCCCGAGCGGGAACGCTGCTTCGGCGAGGACGTATGTAGGTCCGGCTATTTTGCTAGGAGTACGTAGCTTACCTTTAATGAGGTCTGCTAATTCTTTTTCTGCTTTTTCTTTAAACTCAATTGCATCAGTTATATTTTTACGAAACGTTTGTACTTGAGACTCAGCGCCTATATGAACAGGACCAGAAAATTTAATAGGACCGGATTTTACATTTCCTTGCGCATCAAGAACCTCTCGGTATATGGCAGATATCGGACCTTCATTTCTTTCTATCCACCCTAAAGCTGTACTTTTTAATTGGTCTACATCAATAGACGCAAATTTTATGTCTTCCTGCAACTCAAGAGTCTTCTCAGTTAATGCCTCCCCAGCATATGGCCTATCCCCTACTTCTCTAGGAGCACGTTCAGGCTCAAACGTTGCATACTGAGAGCGAATCTGCTGAGGCTTGAACACTGCATAAATGTCAGTTACCGGCCCGCCGTCTGTGGTGTTCTTCATTATAACGCCGTCGTGACCTTTATCCTTCGCTGTCTGGAGTAGGTCGTGGTACGACACCTCGCGGTATGATTCACCTTTAAAGTCATGCACTAAAGGATTAGTCATGCGCAACTTGACGGGCATTACGCTTTGATATTGAGCCATAAGCTGAAGCTCTGCATTAACCATGTCTTTTTTTAATGCCTGAAGCTCAGGATCATTTCGCCAAACTTTATTGCGCACTACTGACGAAGCTCCTAAAGGACCGCTTTGTGCATCAACATCTTGCAGCACTTTAATCTGTCTGTCTGTATACCTATCGCCAAGTTGTGATAGTTTATCTGAGATCGGACGCAACTGTGCGCCTAATTCTTCCTTAGTCACACGTTCAAGCTCTACAGCATCAGCATACTGCGCATAAGAATTCGCAGTTTCAGTATCAGCACTAAAGAAGAATGCTTTCCTAGCACTGGGCGCATCTGTAGTCTTACCTAATAGTCCCGGATCATAATCTGTTATATCACCTGCAGTCCCGTGGAACGCGTCGATATTAAAGCCTTGTTTGACTGCGCGATCTAATCTAGCTTTCTCTGCGTCGGGTAAATCATCTATAAACTGACGCCTCACAAAATCAGCATCGCCTACGTTTGCACGTTCGTCTAAAGCAGCCCAGCGCGAAATGTCTCCGGTTTGTGTTCTGGCATCAATATCAGCATATGCCGCATCTGTAGATTGGCGCAACTGAGTTAATGCCGCTTCTCCAGGCACCTCGCCTCGTGCGACGGCTTGTTCGTACAGTTGCTGCGATAACTGACCTTTCCGAGTAGGCTGCACATCGGGCCTTGAAGGAAACCGGTTAGCCAAAGCCTCTCTTAGAAAGAAATCTTGCGTATCACGCCAGTCTGGAAGCTCAGAAGTACTTTTAGGTTTTGGTTCGTCAGTCACCCCTACGTCTCTACGGCCTAAGCGTTTTGCGATGCTGCTTAGAGCTTTACCGCCACCGAGCATTTCAAGGGCCGACATTTGTTCAGCGGTCCCGAGCGGATCCTGTACTGCTTCGATACCTGCCTGGCCTAATGATTGAGCAGCTCCAACTGGATCCTCTATCGCCCCTTCTGCCATACCTCGCAACTGTTGTATAGCACCTTCGGGATCTTGCAACACCGCGCCTATACGTTTCGCTGGGTTTGCGGCGAGCCATCGGGGTATGAGTTCCGCGAATCGTCCTAGTTCGTCTTCTGCTTGTAGGGTGCTTTCGAGACGTTGGCCCATATCTTGTAGCCCCGAGCCGAATTGCGCGACCACATCGGGAGCACCACTAGGATAGTTATAGGGATCCATACGTAGCCTAGGGTCGGGTTTCTCTACGCCCAGTCTATTGATGAGATCCATTATAGATTCGCGTTGTGCCATCGTTTATTCTATGATTAAATTCGCCAACCGAAATTATTCACTTTTTGAATTTTTTCAAAATTATAGCGAGACCAGGTTTTAAGTACCGCCATCGCTTTGGTGGATGTGCCCCGCCCCGGGGGGAGTTTGGTTCATCGAACAAACGTTGGGCTTACCGATCACCTGTCTACATCGCCATACAAACGTCACATAAGCCGATCACCTGGTCGACGTGCCCAACAAACAGTCAGTATGCGCAACATCCGATCGATAAGCCAAACCGTTCACTATATTGACCAGACGTTCAGTATGCCAAACGGCTGCATTATGCACCACACAAAGATTATGCCAGGACGACAAACGTAGCGCAATACTAACTAAAGTCTACCCCTATATATTAAGGTATTATCGATCAACCGTCAAGCTGAACAAGTGAGCACTATCTATGCCGTATCTGGCCCGCTATAAATCTGAAAAATAATGGAAAAAAACCAATTTAAAAGGAACTTTTCGCCATCTCGGGGCGTCTAATATATGTAGTCAAAAGGGAAAGAAAAAAGAGAAAAAAAAGCAAAATTTTTCGAAACCTTTTGGAACTTGAAACGTCTAATATATAACACAAGAAAGGGAACAGGTTCGCAAGCTACAGCCTAACAAGCTATTAAAATTAAATACGGCGCGCTAAGTAACATAGAGAAACTTAGCTAACCGAGCGTAGAGTGGAGAGCCAAAAGGCTATAGCAGCCAGGGCGACGACCCTTGACAAAGCTCTACGCCAAGACGGAACTTGCCAGCCAACAATGTCAATCCCTTAAAAGAAAGTATCAAATCATTATGGCACGTTCAAAGTTTGAGGACTTGAGTGTAGTAAGCGAGATGGACAATTTCACTATTCGCCAACACGTAAGTATGAAGAATGGCGAACCAATTACTACGCCAGCGGGCAAAGTTATCGAATATCCAATTGCCCGTATACCTCGCAACGGTGAAGGCGTCGACGTTGCAACGCTAATTGAAGCAATGGACAACGCATTCCGTGCACATTGGGACAATTGTCTCGAGGCACCTGATCATATCGACTACCCGTCCCTGGCCTATCGCATCTCGATCGGTCTGAATCATGCTCACTCTTTAGAGCACGACGGTCGTTGGCCAAGCGGTGTGCCTTCTTATCGCTTCGAGTCCTTTAGGAAAGATCTAATCGAAGCAATTGGCAATGCCGCAGACGCCACTACAGACTCTACGGTTTTGGGCCTTAAGAGCGACTATCCTGAATACTTCAGCCGTTGGCAGACCGAAACCGCTGCAGCCCAAGCGGCTTTGGCCAGTCTGTAGAGAGTAAGTTTTAAGGGGGGAGTGCTAGTATAGGCTCCCCCTACACTTAACACTAAACAAGGGATTTAAAACATGCTACCAGGAAACACTCCGGCCGACTATAGCAGAATTGATAGTATGTCTGAAACTGAATTATGGAGAAATCTTCAGATATACAAAAACTGGTTAAAAGTAGTTGGCCACAAATCAGTAGTAACCGCAACCGAAGACGAAATCAATAATTTGAAATTCGGTTGTAGAGTAAAAAATCAATTGCAAGCTATCCTGAGCAAAAACAATATCAATATTCCCCTCTAACAATCCTAACCCCTGGCCTACGGGCTGGGGGTTTTTGTATGTATGCCAGGATCATAAATTCGGTTACTGAAGTTATACACTGGTTTGCATTTTTGCTTTGCTTTGAATGAATTTTACAACTTTTAAACAAGAGTTTAATAGTTTAAACTTGGTTAAGTCTATGTAAATAAAGGACTTAGCAAACTTTGAAACTTTGAAACATTTAAACAAGGCATTCGCTCTTCACACAAGAGTATATATAAATATATATAAAAATATATGTATTTTATATAAAAGAATAGTTAGTTTCCCCTCCACTCTTCTCACTCGAAATAGGGCACTGTTTAATTGTTTCAATGTTTCAAAGTTTTATAACCCCAATAAAAACAATGACTTAAATTGGGGTAAACTATTAAACCATAAGTTTCAAAGTTATATAACTTCAATAAAAACAATGACTTAGAATAATTCTAAACTCCCCTCAGATTTCTGGCACTCCCCTAAGTCTAATAAAAACAACAACTTAGGTATAATTGTCTCAGATTTCTGACACTCTCTGAATTATGTCAAGTGCATAAGTTCAATAAAAACAGGGACTTATGAGCTTGGCACGGTTTTTGCAAGGTATTAGTGTTAGATTGTATCTATACCTCATACGGGAGCCAACCCATGGAACTGCAGAAAGCTCATTCAGCTGAACTTAAGCTGAGATTAATGGATATCAATGACGAAGTGCGGGCATTACGGGATGAAGCATCCAAAATCTCTGAGGAGTTAGTATCGAGGACAACGCCGCAATACGAGAATGGTCAGATACTTCAGCGGCTGAATGAATTCGGCGCGAAGAAAAATATTCGTATTATCGACGCAATTCCTACTCCAGACGGATGGGAATACAAATGCGAACAAGCAAAGATTGATCGCGGTATTAAGACTTATACCGTCGAAGAATCCTATCTGTTTGACATTGGACTTAAAGATAAAGATTTCTACACCACAAGTCCAAAGCACGAATTCCACCGTAAACCTAAGCGACAGAAGAAAGGAGGCCAGGAGCCTAAATCTGTCAAGATCGATGCAGCAACACAAGACAAGATTAATGCGTTACTAAATATATAGGAGCCAGCCAAATGATTGACAGTATAGATCGTTATGATGCCCGCGTGCAATCCGCGGAGATCGAAGAAATCAAAGAGAAAGTTGTAAGGATTGAGGAGCTCATGGAGGAGTTTGTTAATGTCCTTGAGCTTATGGAAGAGCGTCTTGTAAACCTGGCTAACGAGGTGAGACGCTCATGAATATCCCTACGCCTTTCGTTCCTTCACATACACTCAATATTACCATTGAGATTGATGATGTCGATTGGGATACTCTCAAAGAGATGACTAACTGTGGAGACTATCTCGACAATTCGACATACAAGAATGCTTTAGTTAATGGCATTCTAACACAGATACTAAACCAGAAACGCGAATTCGACACATACCTCGATACATGCATTAAAACCTGGGAGAATGATCAATGACTTCTGAACGCAAACATGACGTAATGCACGTCATCATCAGTGGTGAGCTTTCGAATGGTGGCCACTTTAGTATTTTTCACAATGATGACCATCCTGATACAGCAATCAGTCTTCCGCGCGATGCCACTCCCGATGACCTGCTAACTATTTCAGGGTTAGTTACGGATATCACCAACCTCATTAATGCCTACGAAGGTACGTTGCACTTCTGCTCAAAAGGAGACGCGTAATGAAAGACATAGGGCATTTCTCACTTGTGCGCGTCAACGATAATATAGTGGAGCTTACCAGGCAGAATATGTTTGGCGAAGAGGCATCGAGATGCTTTGAGGCTAAGTGGAATGAGTTTGTCCCTAACTTTCAGAAGTGGATGCGCGACGAGATGCTGATTCAAGACGCATTCCCTGACTTCTCTGCTGATGATCGTGAGTTCATCGTATCGGGACTCACCCCTGATGCTTGGGATAAGATATTTGGAGAGCCGGAAGAAGTAGACACTGAGTTATCCGAAGAGCCGGGGCATTAATTCGGTTACCGAATTTATTATGGACTATCCTTTTATCACATACATTGACGCGGTATTCTTTCCTCCACTCCGGGAGCAAGACATAGTTGTAATGTCTTATTGGAAAGACTACACTTGTGAGCGGGTATCTGACCCATGTCAGCCTCGCAGGGGCTATAACCATAAATCTGTGCGTAAAGTAAAAGGAGTTAGAGACCGTAATCTCAACCCAAAAGTTATTTTAACTCGCACTGACCGCGTCCTGGCTCCCGCGCGTTAGTGCAGTAGAGGGTGGCATACTCCCGTTTTGCCACCCTCTACACTTTTTATGGAGTAACATAATGAACACAGACGTAGATCCGAAGTATTTAGAAAATCGTGTCTTTGTTAATTTCAACAAAGAAATCCGTGAAGTAATCGGAGACTGGGAAATAGATGGAGAGCCATACTATAAGCTCCGTCCTACAGCCAGTAGTCCTGGCGGCGCTACAGTAAAAATTGAAGATGCAGAAGTAGTCGATGTCGATGCGTCTCTCATAATTCCCGTTGAGTCTATGACTGATGAAGAGCTCGAACAGGCTTTGAGCGACGCTGAAAACGAGAGGCTCATAGTCAGTGATCGCAAGCAAGCAAAGGCGGCGCGGACTAAGAAAGCAGCCAAAGCAGTAATTCCTACTACGAAAGAATTCCAGGACAAGATGAATGCATTACTTAATCTTTAATGGATTGCACGTCGCCATAATTGTAGGAATTGTTATAGCGATTGCATATCTCATAAACAAGAAAGTAAAATAATGCAAACAGGCATAGATTCTAAAAACAGAGTCATCAAACTCGATAACTATTCATTGAGTCTTTTCCGGGAATGTCCCAGGAAATACTTTCATCGAATTGATTCAGGTTTGATTCCTGAATCTTCATCCCAATCCTTAGCTCCTGAGTTGCTATTCGGTATTGCAATTCACCGTGCGATGGATACGCTCTTCAACGAACAAGATCCAGAATTAGCTTGTGAGCGCTTCCTCGACGCCTACCAACCAGTTCCTGAAGATGCCAAACGCACGCCAGGTCGAGGCATCAGTATTATAGAAGATTATTGGGAGAGGTGGAGCCGAGAGAATGACCGTTACGATTTGAGCGTATCAGAAGTTAAGTTTGAAGTCAACATAGGGAAAGTTCCCAGTCTTGATGGCGGCGCGCCCTACGATGTATACTATGGCGGACTTATTGACAAAGTCCTAATGCGCAACGATCAAGTGCTTTTAATGGACCACAAAACTTCTAGTTGGGAAAGCACTTATCTCATCCCTGCGTATGCCCAATCCCAGCAATTCAAAGGGTATGTCTGGGCGGCAAGACAAATCAATCCTGCATTTGCTTCCTGCACACAGCTCATCGTCGATGTATTACTCATTAAGCCTAAAAACAATGATTTCTTTCGTAGTGAAGTTATATGTAATGAAGACGATTTAGAAGAATGGCGCGAGGGGATACTTCAAACCATTCAAATGATGTTGATGTGCAAACACACAAATACCTGGCCACAGTTCGGAAAGGAGTCATGCACTAATTGGAATAGGCTGTGCCCGTATTTTGAATTATGCGACGCCAAGAAATCCTTGCGTCGTGGTATGACAGAATCCCTCTATACCACCGAATTCTGGGATACAAGTGATAGATAATGACACGCAAACATTACAAGATCATCGCACAAGCAATGGCTGAAAGCAAGCCAAAAGGCACATACGAGTTAGTAGGCCTTGGGGTCTGGCAAGCTGCTGTCGATACGTTAGCAATGTATCTACGACACAACAACGCGAACTTCGATAAAGATAAATTTCTCGACGCCTGTAACTATTACAAATAGGAGCCACTCAATGCCTATAGAATTTGACGGTGCAGATACTGCAAGTCCTGGTCCAGTTAAGAATCTACTCTACGGTGAGCCAGGTATGGGAAAGACCTTTAGCCTCAGATCGCTACCGAAAAGCGCTCTCCCAGCATTGCTCATAGACTTAGATCGGGGCGCTACATCTGTATTAGGAGGCTTCGATAAAGGAGAACTCCTCGGCTTTATTCCAGACCGATTTGCAAAGGCGGGCAGAAAAGAAGCTCCAGCTGCTTACGAACAAGTCAAAGACAGACTTAACGAAATCCATAACGACGATGCAATAAAAACTGTTGTAGTTGATTCATTTACAGAATTGTATCAGAATATAATGGATTACGTAATGCACAAGAACAACAAAGCATTAGACAGTGCGCCTACACAACCAGACTATGGCATGGCGATGCGCTTCTGTATTAAGTTTGTCGAAGCTCTAAGCGAACTCAACAAACACATCGTAGTGATTTGTCACGAAGCTAACCACACTAACGACGTGACTGGGATCACTAAAGTCACTCCTGCATTGACAGGCCAGTTAGCCTCTAAGATTCCTGGCTACTTCGACAATGTGCTCCACGCCAAGGTGAAAGGCCGAGGCGAGAAGCGGGAGTATATCTGGGAGACAGTCCCTAACGGATTGTATATCGCACGCACTCGCACGCAAGGTTTAGATACAGAAATCCCACAAGACTTCAGCTTGCTGATAAAGGATTAATGATGTCACACTTAGTTTCGTTTAAATATCCCCATGATTTTTTTGATGCAGACCTTGATGTTACTGCAACTGTATGGCCCGGGATAGCGGCAACTCGTTGGGATCCTGCAGAGCCTGCAGATTTCGGCATCGAAAAAGTTACAATAAACACTACTTCAGGCGACATTGATTTTGGAGATTTGCTCAGCGACGTAGCTCTTGAAGAAATCGCACAATACTTTTGGGATAATATTGATGTCGAGTAAAGACGAATTTAATCTTTTAAAGAGTGGAGAGCTTTCTCGAGACTCCACTGATGCATTTTCGCTTGTCGTTACGCAAGAGGAAATAGATTTATTGATTTCCCTTTTGCATAATGACATTGACAGAAAACTCCGCCACGATACCGATCCCTCCGTGGCACAGTCAATCTTCGCTAAGATTATTGACTTAGGATTGCGGTCTGAGGAAAGTGAGGACGATACAGACCAATAACTTCGGGGACCGAATTTAATCTAACTCTAACATGAGGACTTAAACATGACTGAAGCAACGCTAGACTTCGGAAGCTGGGAATCAGAGGAAAAGAACCTCAGCAATACTGTACCTGCCGGAACGTATGACCTGCAACTCGATAAGTGGGATTACAGGGAATCTAAGAACAAGGGTACAGCCGGAGTCAATTTTATTTTTAAGATTGTCCAGAACGATGACTCTACTCTAAACGGCCGTGTGATTTTTCACTGGGCGGGTTGGGGTACGTTCTTCTTCCGTTCCTGCATCATGGCGCTCTTCGAGGATCGTCTCAAAGAGTTGAATGGATTGGATCCGGACAGCGACGAATACGAATCGAGCAAGCTGAAGCTGAATCTCGGCGACATCCAGAACGACGTATCTGAAGATTTGGATGAGGCTATAGGTTCAATCGTTATCGCCGAGGTAGCTGTCAATACCTGGATTAACGATACCACTGGAGAAAAAGGCGAGAACAACAAAATCTCCAAGTTTCAGCAGCAAAGCTAAATAATCATAGAGGGGGAGAGCTGCTTAGGGAGGCGCGAACTCCGAAAATCTGAAACAAGGAGAGCCCTTGTGGGTTATGCTTATTGCTGGGGAGTGGTAAGTATAAACAGATTTTTTCGCGTTCGGCTCTCCCCCTTTTTATTTATAAGGACAAACAATGGGTTCAGTAACTGAGACAGTAAAGCAAGAGAATATAATCATTCCTGACGATCGTCAACGCAGTGTGCGTCACGACGAAGCTTTAGGGGAACTTATAGAGTCTATCGCAGAGACTGGGCAAATCCAGCCTATCGTCGTAGACAACGCTAATATACTAATCGCTGGCGAGCGACGCTTAACTGCTATACGCAAACTGGTTTCTGATGATCGTCATAACGGTGATGTATTATGTCGACGAATTCATCCCGAATCAGATTTCCACCGTCATGCAATTGAATTAGAAGAAAACATTAAGCGAGTCGATCTTACTCCAGCGGAACGTGATCTCGCTATAGCAGAATACACTCGACTTCGCCAAGCTCAAAAAGGCAAAGCCAGACAGCACGTCGGAGGCGGTCATTCCCAAGCAGACACCGCTAAGGAATTAGGCATAAGTGAAGCCACTGTCTCTGACGCAATGAAAAGTGCCGCAATCCTCGAACATCACCAGAAAACAAACCCCGAACTTGCACAGCAAATCATAGACGAAGGATGGACAAGAAATGCAATCGTCAACAAATTCAAACAAGACCGTATCAGACAAATCCGCGCAGAAATCGCAAACCGAGCTTCAGCCAAACTCGCAGGAAAACTCGATGATGTCGTACATTGTGGAGATGCTCTTAACTTTCTCGATGGTATTAGCAATGGGAGTGTGGATCTATTTCTTACTGACATACCCTTTGGCATGGATGTTTTCAACAGTGCTGACTTACGTAACTCATCTTTAGGCACACAATGGGAAGATGATCCTGCACAAGTAAAAGAATTTGTGCGTGAACTCATACCTCGTGTGTATAAAATCCTCAAAGATAATACCCACGCCTTTATCTTCACTGCATGGCATCAGACATTCTGGATCGAAGAGATCGCAGAGCAGAATGGCTTTGTCTTTGAGTATCCCCCTGCTATATGGGATAGAGAGCACGTTACTCCATCCAGGCAACCCACACTTTCATTCGGCAAAACTTATGAATACATAGTACACCTTCGTAAGGGCTCTCCCGTATGGCCCGAATCATTAGGGAGCGACGTAATCCGCGGATTCCGCCGTCCCACCAATCCTAAGTATCCCAGTCAGAAACCTCCTGGCACAATGGGATATTTTATTGAACGTGGGTGTATGGAAAACGAAATGGTAGTAGATTGTTGCTGTGGATCTGGTTCCACTGGAGTCGATGCAATCAATCTAAACCGTCGTGTATTATTGAATGATATAAACGAAGAAGCAGTCAAAATTGCTAAATCTCGAATTGCATTAGAATGCAAGGAAAAACTCGATGCCATATATAGTGGAGCCTGATGGCAAACCCGACGCGAAATACTTAATTGTTGGAGAATCTCCAGGCACTGATGACGACAAAGAAGGCAGACCTTTTTGTGGATGGTCTGGAGAATTACTTTTCGACGACATACTCGCTCGTGCAGGAATCCTTCGTAAGAGTTGTCTTATAACTAATGTGTATTGGGAACGAGTTTCAGGAA
>VTLG01004840.1_pt1 | contig 13073 bp, 25 predicted proteins | sample 4694571 | NCBI WGS metagenome assembly VTLG01 (sample SAMN12604809, study PRJNA352737) | marine metagenome | biome: ENVO:00000447; feature: ENVO:00000209|ENVO:00000569|ENVO:01000036; material: ENVO:00002151; isolation source: viral sequences binned using virsorter ... | reverse complement strand
AACTCAGGAACCTGGATTCTTGTACCACCTTCGCTTGCATCTAATAATGCGTTACGAGTGATAGCACCAGATTGTAAAAATGCACTACGCTCTTTTATAGCTTCGGAAACGTATGTGCTGAGATTATTTCTCTTTACGATGTCCGCTAATAGGACACCGCCCGAATAATTCTGAAACGGAGCAGCCATTCAGATTACCTTGTTACTTTTGCGATACCCTAATCACGGATTAAGGCGTTAGTCTCACAGAAACTAACTATTTCTTTTGAGCCTCCCTCTTCAGCACGGCTGCGAGGTCGGGGTTCTCATTCTCCATTATAAGCTGTTGCGTCAAATTGCCAGTATTCCACGGATTTTCTGAGCCACCTGACACATTTCCTACAGGACTAGGCTTTGCACCCATTCCAGCAGCAGTACTTGGCTTGAAATGATGTTCCCAACCACTACCAGGATTTTTAAGACTTGTGAGATAAGCTCCTAAATCTTGTTCTACACCGCCATTTATGATTACTACTTTACCTTCAGCATTTTTTTGTAGCTTATTTTGCAGTAATGACAAGGTTTGTTCTGCGTTAATCGCACCAAGATTACTGATAGCTGCAAGTGCTGTTTGCTTTGTAGATGCAACTTCATTAGAAGTTTTCATATCTTGTAACTGCTGAGACAAGTTATTAATTTGTGCATCTTTGTCTTGTGCAGTTTTATTTGCTTCTTCCCAAAGAGTTTTGTATTGGCCTTGATCTTCTAATTCTTTGGTACGTTTTTCTTCTTTTTGTTTGTAAACTTCATCGAGTTTACCTTTTATTCCTTGAAACTTTTCTTGTGCTTCAGCAGCTTCTTTTTGAGCAGCAGCTAATTTAGCTTCATATTCTGCTTTTACAGCATCTAAATTTGGTGCTTGTGGTTGTGTTTGTGAAGGAGTTTCAGTCACGGACTGATCAGTAGGAGTCACGGACTCAGACTGAACTACTTTTTCTTCGATTGCCATGAATTATTCAGATAGTGGATTTGTTGTTTTTTTCTTTGAAACTTTCTTTGTTTCTTTCTTTGGCTTCGGTGTTTCTACAGGAGTAGATTTTACAGCAGGAATTTCTGCTAATTGCCATTTAAAACTGCCATCAGGCTGTTCAACATAATCTAAATGTTTAGACATAGATTTCATGTACTTATATACTATATTAGCAAACTATTCAGATTTAGCCTCATTTGCATTGGGTAGAACTTCACCTTGTACTAAAATATCTCTAAATTCATCTCTATCAATTACGTTTTGATCAAATAGTGATGTTAAGGCTGTAATGTCCTGTCCAATTAACCTTTCAATATCAAAATCTCTACTAATTTTTACTTCAGGTGGTTCGATTCCTACATATTCAGCAGATAAATTGAAGGCTTTTTGTAGCTTTTGCTCTAATTCCATAGAAACCATTGCAAGCATAGAATTAGTATCCACACGATCTAGTCTGCGAGCATCGGCTGATTCAGCTACGAACTTCTGTTGTGATAATGTACTAATACCAAGAGTAGCCATTTGCATTTGTAATTCTTTTATTTCAGCAGATTGAGCATCAAAAGCACTGGAAGCTGGCTCTACATAATAAACTTTATTACCTGGCTGAGTTGCCATTGCATAATTAACAGATATAGCTAAATCTTTGGTCTGATCATCATATCCCTCCATTACAAGCATGGGTTGAGATGCAACGTGCAAACTATGAATTAAATCTGCCTGTCTTTGAAAATGTGCAAGATTTAAATAAGCAATGTCCAATAAGGGAGGTTTGCTTGTCATATTATCTACCTTACCAGAATAAATAGTAACTAAAGGTATTTCACCAAGAGAAAAATTGCCAGATTCAGCTAATTCAAAATCTTTTTCATTTGGTGTGCCTTGCATATTACCTGCATACGCACCATCATTCTCTTCATACATATCTTCAACAGTTTCTTTTCTTCTAAATACACGGTAACGGCCTGGTTCTATAACTCTCATTTGGTCATATATCTTTTCACCAAAAGCACCATCAGGTAATACAGCTTTTTCTGCAATTCTTACCTGTATAAGATTTCCATAATTAGATTCTCTATCTAACCTCCAACCATAAATGTTTGTTGGATCTACTTCTATCCAATAAGGTCTGCGGTTTTGTGATCTTTCTTCAGCTAAACTTACTGCTCCTCCAGGTGCAGGATAGTCTACAAGAATATGACTTTGACCATAAGTAAGAGAACACATTAATAATCTTCTTGCATATTCATCTAAATCTGACTTACAACCATCAACATCCATCTTAAACATCTCTGTCCAATAAGGATCACCTATAAGTGTTATTGGTTTTCTTAATACAAGACCTGTAGCTGCTCTTATCAATCTTTGCGTAAAAGGACTAAATACTGATCTATTTACTCTTGCAAGATAAGCATCATAATCTTCTCTTGGCTCTAATGGTAAAAATGCTTCACTATTTTCTCTTAAATATTCTGTACCTTCACTAACAGCTTTCATTATCTCCCAACCTTTCATCATGTCCAATACAGCACGATTACGGGTAAAAGGACTATCAGTGCTGCCAATATATGTAGTGGCGGTAATGCTGGTTTTTAGCATACCTGGTAATGCGTATGTCATTTAACGACACCTCCATTTTCTTAATGCTAACGCCTTTCTAGTAGGTTTACCGTTAGGTTTTTTCATTGGCCCAGGCATACCCTTCATCCTTGCACAAAAAGATGCTCGTCTTTTAGCTGCTTTACTGCCAGGTTTTACTTTTCCTGTAACTGGTGCTTTTAAATTACTACCAGTAGCACGATTGTATTTCGCACGGCCTTTTGCAGTAAGTCCACCAGTTTTAGACTTTTCTCCTCTGCCTACACTTAAATTTACTTGTTTACGTTTCTTTCTCATTTGCCCACCTTTGCTTGTGCTTTTTTATGGGCTTGGGTAAAACTATCTCCTGCTCTCATTCGCCTTTTCATAAACTCCATGTGCTTTGCACTATGATGCTCAGAGTGCTTAGATAATAAAGTTTTTTGGCGAGGTGTAAGTTTCACTTCTTTTTTCGTTTTTTCTTAGAACGTAGCTTTTTAAAATCAGCAGACGTAATTTTATCTCTGGGAGGAGCAACCCTAGCTAATTTACGCTGTTTGCTCGAATAAGATCCTTTTGGCATTATGCACCAATAACAATTCCTGTAGCAGCAGTAGATGGATCACTCATTGAGGCTTGAAACCCACAACTTACACTTGTTAATTCTCCTAATGCTGTACCTGTGTCCATACTTGTTATGATTCCATTAAATGTAATCTTTTTAGCACCAGATGTCCCAAGAAATAGTTCAAATTCAGCATCGTCACCATTACCAGCAATAACTTCCTGCAGTAAATTAGCAGTCTCATTGCCTGATGCTGCTGAGTATAAGAAGTCAATAGTTCCTGTTGCAGTAACTAAACTAGGAACGTAACGTCTTTGAGTTGCTCCATGAGCAGTACACTCAATTACATCTCTAGTTGTAGAAAAACTCCAAGCGGTTGTAGATACAATAGCTTCAGCAGATCCAGAAGCAGATGCAAAACTTACAGAACCCTCTTCTCCACGAAAAAATGCCATGATTCTAAGAAAAAAAGTATTTATATGATTATATTACCGTGAAACTGCGTTTTTTACAGTTATTTTTTCTTCTTTTTACGTCTATGTTGATATGTTATCTTTTTACTACTAGTTTTTTCACGCTTAAATCGTGCTTTTTCAGCTGGTGACATTTCTTTTGTTGTCTTAGGTGTCTTATTTGATACACGTTTACTAGGCCTACAAGCTGGATAACCTCTTTTTTCGCCTTTTTTACGACCACAAGGCTTTCCTGTCTTTACATCAACCCAATTTTCTTTGAACCAACGGGTTAAACCGCCACTACTTCTTGCCACGTTTCTTAGTTCCCGTGCGATAAGTACCACCACGCTTTTTGTACTCTCGTACAAGCCATGCGTTAGCGTAAGCAGAAGGATAAACAGCAAATTTACGTTTAGCTTCCGCTTTTACCCTAGAGTATAACGCTTTATTTACAGGAACATTCGCCACGTTTTTTACCTCCCTTCTTCTTTTTCTTCTTTTTCTTAGTAGTAGAATGGTACATGATAAGAATTGAGTAGTTCTTAGTATATTCTAAACGAAGTTTGGCCGAGTGTCTCTGGCTTCGCTAAATTAAATTGTTGCAGACAAAGATAACCGAAAGCGTCAAATGCGTGGTCAACTCCTAAATTTTTATTTGGTAAGCCAGTATTTGGTGCATATGTAAGAGTTCTAAGTGATTTTATCAATTCTTTACATCTGGGGTGAATAAATGTCCTTCGATCACCCGCTGCATCATATAAAGCTGTATTCACAGCAGTAATTTTATCCCGAATCTTCCAAGGAGCCTTCGGACTAGAAACAGTAAAGCCACTTCTTCGTAAAATCGTGTGATCTGTGAGTCCAACACCACTTGTTTTTCGAGCACCACCCGTAGGGTCGGGACAAGTTATAACTCTTCGCTCTACCCCATATCTATTTACCACTTCTTCAGCAAAATCCCATGTTGTTGCACCTCCTCGTAAGATAATTTCGTCAAAAACATACAAATTTTCGTTGTTTTTTACCGCACATATGCCACAAAGAGGGTCAACGTTAAAATCCACCCCCATATATAGCGGTAACATATGTAAATCTTCCGCTTCAGTCGAAATATTGTCGTCATCAAAGCTAATTGCCACCAATCCCGTGAGATTTTCAAAGCTCGCTTCAAATTCCTGTCTAAATGTACGAGTATCCAACTGACCCCTAGCCGCTTCAACTTCTTCTTTCGGAACATTACCCCCCTCAATAGTAGTAAAACTCCATCTTTTCCAATCCCCACTCTCATCTTCGGGTACATAACACCATAAATCGTAAAACCAACTTGCCGTACCATCTGGTGTTGAAATAAATAACGCCCACCCCTGTTTATCTGCTAACGCAGGTCTTATCACTTCAGACCATACCTCTCTGTCCATAAATGCAGCTTCGTCCAAAACTACTCCACTTAAACTACGGCCTCTTAATGCCATAGCATTTTCAGTTCCCTTTAACTCAATAGTTGATTCATTTACTAATTCAATCTTTAAATCTGTCTCATTCTTGGATTTGATCCACTGCTTCGGTACTAACTTCTTCAGTGTTTTCCATGCAATGTCCTTTGCCATTCGATAGGTAGGTGCACAATAAAAATATGTTTCTCCTGGTTTCGATATAGCACCCTTCAATAATTCAACACAGCTTAAATAGCTTTTACCAAACCTTCTTCCAGCTACAAGCACCCTAAACCTTTCATCAGCTTTAAACACCTCCCCCTGTGCCCAACGTAAATTTAATGCCTCTGCTACTGCCATACAAAAATAATAACCTCTATTATCATAACAGCAACTTATTCTGTGCTTTATCAGCAGGTTCCCCGCCTACCTAAAATTAAATGTAACATTTGCTACCCTCCCCCTATGTTAAGTTTTGTTACAATTAAAGGGTTTACTGGTGTAATATAGGAGTTATCTGCTATAATAAAGGAGTAGGCGAAAGCTTACGAACCTTGAAAACTTTATAAATTTTTCTGCTATGAAACCAAAAGCACGCTACACCTTCTCAGGTGTTCAAGGTCTTAATCTTTCAGATTATGGCTTGTCTATCACCCTTACAGACGGTGATTCAGTCGAATTTGATGTAAGATCTGACGCTTTCAAACCTCTACTTGTAGATGCGATTGAAAGCTACATCAGGTGGAACGCCAAAGACGACACCAAGCAGAAACTAGCCAAGCGTCTAGTCAAAGAAATGGAGGTTTCAGAATCATGACCATGATCTATAACCGTCCTAGGTGTTACGGCACCGAATGGGACGCTTACGTAGATGACGAAGCCAACGCTCGCGGCATTGATCCAAAGGATCAGCAAGCCCTCGAGGATCTCGAAGAGGAACTCGAAGCCAAAGCTCAAGACTACTTTGACCAAGGCATGATCGAAGCAAATGAGCAATTTGATCTTTGACTCCTATAAGGAGACAAGGCTCGAAGAGATCGAAGAGGAACTCCACAAGGAGAATCCTCTCGATCCTCACCTTCGTAAAAAAGCCTACGAGATTCTCTTAAGAGAACTCTATCACTAACCACCGAGGAGCTTCGGCTCCTCTTTATTTCTTAACTGCTATGAAATTCACAATCGGCTACTTAGCCTTCATGTCAATTTTAATTTTGATTCTTGGTATGTTTGGCTCTCATCAAAGGGACGCCATGACAGACTACTCCTCCATCACATGGGAGGAGACCAGGCCATGAGTTACAACGGTTGGACTAATTACGAAACTTGGAACGTAGCTCTCTGGATGGATAACGACTATGAGAGCTACCAATTAGCCAGGCGGTGCAAAACTTACCAGGAGTACCGCAAAGCTAAGAACTTACAAGGCGAACCACTCACAGGAGATTATGTCAGCCTTTTTGATGACAGACTCGACATCAAAGAGCTGGACGAAAAGATCCAGGAGTACCACCAGGGCCACTCGCCCTACACCGAATACAAAGCGGGAGCATAAGCTCCCCTTTCTTTTGCCTAGAAACACCAGGACAAGACCAGGCAACTTCCAGGTAAACTGAATGAAATTTTCGAGTTTCGGCAAAACTGAATGAATTTTTGCGATTTGCTCCCTTCAGAATCGCTTACAACCCGTGCGAACCAGGGGTTAAGGCATAAAGATACCCTAAAAACTGAATGGATTTTTAACCAGGTAACTACCAGGTAAACCACCAGGGCGGGTCCAGGACCGCAAAAACTGAATGAAAAATCAAGCTATATATACTGAATGTAAAAACTGAATGAAAAATTGAATGCAAAAATTGAATGGCTTAATCTCTGCCAACCTCATGTCGATTTGTCAAGTAGTACACCTGTATTATACTAGCTCCGCTCAAATGCTCACTCCTTGCTTTCAATTTGAATATTTAAGCTGGGTGGCATATTTACATTTACGGCCTCCTGAGTCTCGCCATTCGCACGTCCTAATGAGTCTAAAATCATGTGTGCAGTTTGCAGTTGGCCTTTTTTCAAAGCAGCATTAAATAATCTCTGTCTCATACTATGCAAACGAGAGAGTATATCGGCTCTATCTCTCTCTAAATCTTGTGAGTTCCATTCGGTGACACGTTTCCAATCTGCCCAAGCTGTTTTTTCAGCAATGCCCTCTCTTTGAGCATGTTGTAAAACTAATTGACGAGTAGATAAACCATCTAATTGTTTTGTGTAAAGTCTTTGACAGCGTTGTTCGATATGAGTTTTTGGATTACGCTTGCCATATATATTTTTTATTCTTTCTAAATCTTTTTCTGACATTTCCAATAAAAAAGAGGTATTAAATTAATAATACCTCGTAAGTTTGTATATGTGAAAAGAAATTAAGAAATGAGTTCGTAATTAAACTGTGCTGAAGTTAAAAAAGTGTAAGTATTAACAACTTTATAACCAAGATTAATAAGTTCCCAATGTTCCTTATCGGCTTGATCTATTTGTTGTTCGGTTTCACTTTTATAAATTTTAGTGATGTACTTTTTCATTTTGCCACCTCGAATAATTTATTTTCTTGAATAAATTTAGACTCGTCAAAATCCCAAATCTCACCGAGTTTTAGTTCCCTAAGTAACATATCTTTAATTTGATCTAAGATTGCATAACCCAAAGAATCTTGATAGTTTCCGTGTTCGCAAGATTGATAATCATAATTGTTGATAATTCCGACAAGATAACCTAATTGGTTATGATCGTCCCAATAATTAACAACATTGGACATTCTGTAAACATAAGATGGTCTTTCGGAATATTCTTTGTCGTTATATCTAGCCATCAAAGAGTTTTGGTTTTCTCTTAATAAGATATTAAAAATAACTTCATAGATACATTCGTTTGAATATTGGTGATACCAAATATCATAAACACCATTGCAAAACTTATCGAAGTCAGCAATTTGTTTCATTCTTTGTTCATAAGTTTCAGCAACTTGTTGTCTTTCGTACCAAGAATCTTTGTTTACTCTTCTAATAGCTCTTAAGATATTAGATTTTCTTTCGTCATCAGTTTTACCACTTTTCATGTAGTAAAAAGTAGACAATGCGTTAAGAGTATCGTCCGAACATAAATAAGCTGACATAATTAATTACCTAAAGAATCAAGAACAGAATTAATTTCATTACCATTTTTGGCATTTTGAAGAGCTTTAATAGCTTTCTTTTCATCAAATTTTTTAAACTCATTTTTTACATCATCAATAGTTTTGATAGATGTTTTAGATAGATCAACGGAATGTGTGTTTCCGTCAAAATCTGTGATTTCCCAAATAGGCATAGCGAATAAAATAAACTACTCCTATATTATAGCAGTTATTTCTTAGTTGTGGCAATCATTTTGCGAAATTTTATTGATCTTCCATTTATTGATGCAAGTATAAAAATATCAAGTAATTTTAATAATCTCATCTTTCGATTAGTAGAATATTTTGAATGTTTTATGAATCCTATGATTGTTGTTAATAAAAACCATTGATCATTGAAAGAGAGCTTAATTTCATTTGGATTTGGTTGATCTTGACTCTCCTGATTTCTTAATAATAAATCTTTAATTCTTCCCATGATTGAATGTTTTTTATCTATATATATGCTAGTATATTAGAGTAGTAAATGTCTAGTGCCTATGGTTAATTCAAGACGTTCCAATGAACTTCGATCACAAGATCTAGAAAGGTTGAAACGTCTTTTAGATTTAGGAATATCACCAAAAGGTGTTCGTGCATATGCTCAATCAACATTTAATGTTTCAAGACAGCAAGCACATAGAGATACAGTCAAAGCAATGGCTGATCGTTCCAAAGATAAAAGGGTTGAACCTTTAAAAAATGAAAACAAGAAAATGCTTGCTTCGGCAATGAATCTTCTTTTTCAAAGTATGCTCAAAGCTGAAATGAATAACGACCCAAGTTCGTTAGCTAGACTAAGCAAAGAGATACGAGAGCTATCAAAGCTCATTCCTGATTTTTCACCAACACCAGATCCTGAATGGTCTGATGAACAATTTGAAAAATCTGTCTCATAAAACAATTATTTTTTTCTCATAAAACGCTATGACACAATCAAAACCAAAAAAAGTTATTCTCGAAAACGACCCATTTTATAAAGAAAAAAAAGAGTGGTCAAACAGATTTGCCTTTTTATATGGCAAAACAATAGTTGGAGTTCGTTATTTAACACAAGAAGAAACCGAAGCAAGCGGTTGGTATTCTTCTCCAATAGTTATTGAATTAAGTGATGGTTCAGCATTAATACCACAATCAGATGATGAAGGTAATGATGGAGGAGCATTATGGATTGCCAATTCAAAAGGCAAAGAAGATTTAGCTCCCGTAATTAGAGGTTAAACAAATGCCAAATTGGACAAAAAACGAAGTTACGTTTTCTTCAGCAAAAACAACAAACATTAAAAAAATTAAGGACATCTTTGAAAAAGGGTGTCCATTTAATCAACTCATAGAAGAACCTAATTGGAAAACAATTCCGTTAAAAGGTAATGAAAAAACATTTTCATTTAGATCTTTAGGTGAAAAAGGAGAGCTACCGATCATTGAAGAAATAAAATTAAGTGACGGTGAAATTATGAAGTCACTTAAATTTAAATCTACAAATGTTCAAGATACACGTTGGTATGATTGGAGGTTGGAAAAATGGGACACCAAATGGGACGTTCCAAAAAAAGATATTGAAATTACTGAAATTAACAATGGTTCTATTGTTATTGGTTTCGATACCGCATGGTCGCCACCCATTGCTATATATAAAAAACTTAGAGATAAATTTAAAGATGTAAAAATTGCATGGTGGGCAATAGATGAAGATGATGACACAAACGGAGAGGGGTATTATTTAACATGAAAATTACCGATCACGAAACAGCATATCTTCATGCTTTGATTCTTGCGATCAACGCACCAAATGAAGAAAAATCTTTAGAGTGCCAAAAAATTGCAGCATCTATTGAACCTCATTTAACTGAGAAACAAATAGATTTATGCAAAAAAGGTATAGAAGTTTGCATGGAATTATTATGACTATTTATGATTATTTTGATCGTCTAACCTCTATTGGATTAAATGAAGAAATTTCTGAAGAATTTGATAATAAAATTATTGATGCTTTGGAAATTATTAGAAACCACGAAATTGGTGATTTTGAAAATGTCATTGATGACGAACCAAGAGATGATGAGTTACGAAGGGAGTACTTTTTATGAAACATAAAGAGTATCAACAAAAAAGGGCGTCACTTGATGACGCCTACTTATTCGGAGAGATCACACTCTCCGATTATGCTAGAGAATCCCAAAATTTAGACACTAAATATTATCAAATTAAAAACGATAATAAAATTAATAAGGAATATAAAAATGAGAAAAGAAAATAAAGAATATTTATATGATCTTTTACAAGAAAGATTATCTTTACTTGACGAAAGAACAGAACAAGAGTGGGAAGATGCAGCCGACCCAAAAGGTGAAGAAATGATCATATTAGCTGAAACAATCGGCTATCTAAATGATTTATTGGACTAAATCCAGCTGAACTAAAAATTTCTAGGATTTCAAAAACCTGGATTTTTTTATCTAAATTTATTATATTTGTGCATTCTTTCTTCAAATTTTGCCATTGCACCTAATAATTCATACTCATTCATTATTCTCTCTTGAATGGCCCCATCTTCTTTCGCAATAATTATCGCAGCTTGCTTCGCTTGAATGCCAGTTAAGTGTTTTAATCCCATATTGTATGCACCAAGTTGGCAAAAATAATCCTCTAAATATTTATCAGGTTTATCTTTAGACGAACCTGTTGTCTTAAAGTCAGTTATAGTCAGCTTTCCATCAATATCGAGCAAGCAATCTGCCGTACCAGCAAACCCTAATGGGTGATAAATACTAAATTCTATACTATGAATGGAAGTTATTGATCCTCCATCAATCCAGTCTGCCAAACCTCTGGCGTGTAATTCAGCAAGCCAATGTACTTTAGGCGAGCCTCCTTTCGCTTTCTTAATCGCCCATTCTGTGATGCTTTTCGGAGAACGTGCCAAACCATCTTCATATGTTGTCCAAGAGTTTCGTTCATTGCAGGTGTTTCTGATAAGTTGTGATGCTGTTTTTAATATATATTCGCAGTGTGAATGGGCTTTCGTACCTCTATTCGCTGCTTGTTTTCTTATACTTTCACTTCCAGGTTTTGCCAACCACTTATTTAATGCTTCTTTATCTCTTTTATTTTTAGTTTCACTAAGGATATGAGTTACTGAATGGTATTCTTTACCTTCCGTATCTCTATAAACTCTGTGATCACCGCCATCTATACGCTCCAAACTCTTGTTCCGTAACACTGCAAGAGCGTCCTGTTTGTCTACTACATCAAGTGTTAGTTGCATTAGATATACTTTCCCATCTTGATTTTACCTTAAAATAACTATTTTGCAATCTATTAACCTATAGAGTTCATCATTTCTCTAATTTTTTCCATTTCTTCTAATTCTTTTGGAGTTCTTTCTCTATTTAAATAATCATCTTCTCTTTTTTTTCTCAATTTAGTATCACAATAATGTGGTGTAATTATATTTAAAACTCTAGATTTTCTTTTCTTTGCTTTTATAGTATGTCTTTCTTTTTGCAATATGCTTCTTGAATAATTTGTTCTTCTTCTCCATGCTTCAGAATAAAAATATTGAGTTACTAATTTTTCTTCGTTATAAGTAAGCTGTTGATAATCTGGCCTCCAACTTTCATTTAAACAGTACATATATTCTAAAAATCTTTCTTTTTTATCTGATGGTTGTTTTTCATAAATGTATTTAGCAAATCTTACTTGTCTTTTAATTAAATTTAAAAAATAATTTTTCTTTATTTGTGTTTTAAAAAAAAACCATTCAGTGCCAGGTATTCTAGTATCACGAAACTTTGGGTGATTTAAAATATATCTTTCAAGCTTATTTGCATTGTAAATTTCATAAATTTTGATTGCTTTTGTTTTATAACCAACTCTTAAAGAACCTGATCTTGATTCGTTCCATGTTTGAAGATGAGCACTGATTCCAACTTTTACAATAGACGGATTATCAGCTAACTCAATAGTATATAAAATTGACATAGCGTTTATATATATGCTCTTTTATTATAAGAGTAATAATTGAGTTATGTCAACTAAAAGTTTGGGTCTTACAGGTTGTCCTTGCTTACTGGAAAAGGCTATGAGCCTATCATGGCTTGTGGTTCTTCTCCGTCCTCGATGGGAACTCATATCATCTTTCACAACTTTTCTTGAATCAACGCCAACCACTCACGCTCGGAGAAATTGTGAAAAGGAGCAGCAAGGTTAGGTAGTAAAAATATTAAAACTACTAACCTCGCCCAGACCCTACTGTTAGTCTGCCATTTCCTCTAGTGGGTTTCCACCTACAAGTAAATTTTCTAAATAAAATCCATCTTCTATTCTCTGATCATAAGCCTTCTTGACTTCAGCTTTATGCTTCGGTGTCTGTGGCTTTGGAATAATAGAATAACTTGTAAACTCGGTAGCACCTCTTTGCTCTTTCTTCTGAGTTAACTTCCAATTCCAATCTGAAAGATTTTCATATCCTTCTTCTGCTGCATATTCAAGTATCTGTTTTCTGATACTTACTTTATCAACAGCAAAGATCATTACTTTCTGTTCGTCATAGGAATATATAGGCCAAGTTAAAACTCTATCAATATTCTTGAATGGTCTTTCCTTTCCTACATTCTTTGGATCTTTAGCGTCCCAAAAGTTGTTTCTCTGTCTTTCCCAATCACCACCTAAAACAGTAAGGATAGTATCTTCATCGGGCATTTCAGTAAATTGAAATGTTCTTGCAGACATATAATCATCTGCTGCTGTTCCAGGAGGTACTGCCCATACGCTGAAATAACGAAGAGGCTCTTCAACGCATAGTGCGAATGTTGTTGAGGCTTCTTTTTCTACAG
>VTLG01013612.1_pt1 | contig 13075 bp, 22 predicted proteins | sample 4694571 | NCBI WGS metagenome assembly VTLG01 (sample SAMN12604809, study PRJNA352737) | marine metagenome | biome: ENVO:00000447; feature: ENVO:00000209|ENVO:00000569|ENVO:01000036; material: ENVO:00002151; isolation source: viral sequences binned using virsorter ... | reverse complement strand
TGACAAGTAGCCAACCTCTCTTTTGATTTTTTGCCAAACTTAAACATCGTTAGGATCACTCCATTCTGATGTTGCTAATATTGCTAGTATCTCTGCATGATTATACACAGTCATTCCATCGAAACATAAAGGTGTATCACCCTCCCACTTTAATAACGCTTTAGCACCATCTAAAGATTTTCTAGCAGACTCTATACTTTGTTGAATCGAATTCTCAATAAAGGTTTCTAATGTAGTAGAATCGTGATCTGCCAAAGTAATTATAACCCATTTTCTTTTTTGAAAAATCATGGAGTATTACCTGTAATATTTGTTCCTGTCATTGAAAGCATTATACCATTATTACCTAATACCTCACGACAAGTAACATTTGTGAATGTAGCATCTACTGCTGCATTTCTAAAGATTCTTAAAGCTGTTCCTGTAGCTTTGAAATAGCCAACATAAGAGCCTGTTGCGTTTATTGGATTTATTGGAAATTCATCTGTTTCGTTAGTATCTTGAACTCTAAATGCACCTGATGATATAGCTGTGCAATCTATAGTAACTTTATATGTTTTATTTGCTGTTAAAATATTTTGTTCAATATAAAGTGCATCACCTGTTGTAAATATCATTCTAACTGCATTACCTGATTGGCTTATAGTGTTGTCGCTCGTTTCACCATTAACAGTCCAATTATCAGGATTATCTCCAGTCCAATTTGAAAAATCTCCATTTGTTACTAAATCATTACCTAGCTTTGCATTAACTACATCTGTTATAATACCATTTTGATGAGCTGTACTAGATGCTTTACCAAATCTATCTAATGCACCATCGCCCATTCTGTACCATGCTACTAGATTATTAAAACAGACACCCTCCTTATGATTATAAGCCTCTCTACCATTGTAGATAGTTTTAACTTCTGATGATGATAAACCTTTATTGTAAATAACAACTTCAGACATACTTCCTTGATATTCACGACCTGTGCTATGATTCCAAGTACCTATCCTCATATTTGTAGTATCACTTGGTGGCTGAGTGCTATCTGTACTTGATACAATTAGTTTTCCATTTACATAAATAGAATGAGTTGTTCCATCCCAAGTCCAAGTAATTTGTTGCCATTTATCAGCAACTAAAACGCCTGTAGAAGTTTGCACTACTGTAGCAACATTTATATCACCTTTAATCCTACCATTTTTTTCAAAAACCAAAGCGTATCCTGAATTTGCACTACCACTTGAAGATTTATCAACTATTCTTTGATTGTCATCTCCTGTGAGAGTAGGTTTAATCCAAGCAATAATAGCACCATTTGAGCCTGAAAGCCTTAAATCTCCATCTTGTGACCCCAATTCTATAAAATCATCAGTTCCATCAAATGCTACAGAAAATTCATCTCTGAATACACCTCCACCTAATGTTGCTCGTCTTAAAGGAAACATTAATCTTTTACAATACCAATTTTCATTTTTAAATCAGTTGTAGCTGCTGGTGTATAAGTACCACCACTTCTATTAACAGCATGAACAAAAATACTTTTTGTAGTTGATGCAGCTTTTACAACTAAACCAATATTTGTTTTTGTAGCTACTTGACAACCTACTAAATCTGTATAATTTGACACATTTACAAATCCTAATATATCTCTTGCATCAGCATCAGATATATTAACTACCTCACCTTCATCAGAAGCTAAAGCAGTATTATCTGTTTGAAATATTAAATCTATTGATGGTGCTTCATCATCCTCATCCAATATTATAATAGACTGAATGATTGCTGAACCACCTTCTACTGCAACAGCATTAGGAATTTCTATCGACTGTGCAATAACATCATTATTTCCATGAGCTTCGGCATCAGTAGTTAGTGTTACATCAATCAAATCAACAGCCATTGAGTTTAGTTTTGCTTGAGATGTTCTTTCCGTTAGAATTGTTTCTGCCATTACTTATTATCCTATATTTTTTAAATAAAGGGGCAGAAAACTGCCCCCTTATGTTTTAATTACTAATTAACTATTTTTCGTCAATTAGAGCTATTATTCTTCTATCTGCTGTTGTATTAGCATTTCTTATTGCACAGCCATAGATAGCATCAACAGTCATTAAATCAGCTAAATGTCTATGCTGATAAGATTGCTGAACTCTAGGAGCTTGTGAAGAAGCATAATAAAGAGCTGAGTTGTGAATTGCAAAACCTCTTAGAGCATCATCATTGGTAGAATCGTCTCCTGTTGTACCACCTGATGTACTGTTATCAAAACCTTGCCATGCTGTAATACCTTTATCAGCATCAGCAGCAACATCTTCAACGCCAAAGTATGGACTGTTTGATAAAATTACAGGCATACCTAGAAGTGTACCTACAGTTCCTGTGGTTAAGAAGTTAGCACCAGCAGGAGCATTAGCATTACCTCTTACAAATCCAATAGTACCATCTAGGTTAGCAATACTACTATATAGAACTGGATCAAGAACTAAACTCCAACCATCTATACTACCTGTTTCTGTAATACATTTTTCAAAAAGACTAGCTACAGCACCTGATGTACCAAGACTATTTTGAACATTTACAGTACCATCTGTTGCACCAAAAGCAACTCCTGTTGCTGTACCATAGAGTGTACTTAAATTATCGCAAACTTTATACATCAAATAGTTATCTACTGCTCTTGAGATAGCATAAGCCATTTGATCGGTATAAATACTAAACAAGTTGTAGCTAGTTTGAGCTTTAAGAGCATCAGGAACATACATAGATGTAACTTTATGTTGATCTATACTCAATATTGTTTCGGTTGAAACCATACTACCACCTGAAGTTGTATCTAAATTGTTACTAGCATCTGAGAAATCTACAGGCTGACCTTGTGTTACAGATTTAACAGGAGTTACACCTACATGAGGTAAATGAATTTGATCTGCTCCAACTGCATCTGCTGATAAGTCGGTCGCAAGTTGTAGCATCATTGTTTTTTGTTGAAATTTATCTAGGACAGCAGCACCCCATACCTCAGGGATAAACTCTTGACCTACTGAATTACTAGCGACAGCACCTGCACCACCACTTAGTACATTAATATCTAAAGGATCACTTATATTTGCCATTAAAATTTTCTCTTTCTGTTATTAATAAATAACTTTTAAAACATAATTAAATTTTATTTTGAGCATTAGAAAGAATTTGACTCCAATTATTTTTTAAATCCTGTGGCGACATTTTAGTCCAATCTTTTGGTAAATCGGTCAAATTTCTTGTCTTAGCTACAATATGTTCAGGATTCTGAGGTTGAACAGAATTAGCCTTTGAAACATATTTTTCTAATAAATTCAGAGGAGAGTTTTCCCACTCTGCTTTTTCATCATCAGGAACTTTTTGTAAAAGCTGATCTCGTTTTTGTGCTTCATAAGAAGTCCACTTGTTTGCAAGTTGTTTATTTGATTCATTTTCAGCAGAAACCTTTTCATAAAGAAGTTTAAATTCTTCTTTCTCTTTTAATTTTTCTGTTTCGAATGAGTTTATTTTTGCTTCTAATTCAGCGACACGAGCTTCGGCTGCCTGACTACGCTTACGATACTTTTTGCTTTCTGCAATTACAGAAGCATCAGCGTTATTTACTTCTGTATTCTGTGCATCTGTATTCCCTACTGGTGCATTAGATGCTTGAGTTTCTTCGGACATCTGTCCTCCTATATATTGTGTTTGAGAATGTGCGTATATACAATATCTTGTAGATTACACACATTATATATTAAATTAAAGTAGTGGACTTGCACAAGATTATTCGTGGATAAACAAAAAGAGTTTAAAAAGAAGTTATTTGAACAGATTAACTATGTACCTCATAGTGGTCAGATCAAATTACATTTTCCTGATAAACAGCATCGCTTTACGGTTGCAGTTTGTGGTAGAAGATTTGGTAAATCATTATCTTCTGCGATGGAAGCAATCTACACGATCACGCAACCCAATAAAAGAATATGGGTTGTCGCACCGACTTATGAGCTTTCTAATAAAGTATTTAGAGAGGTTTATAAGAAGTTAGTGATTGAGATGGGATGGAAACCTAAAAGGTTTAGTGAAAGGGATCAATTTTTAGAATTTGATTGGGGTAGCTCGATACAAGGTAAATCGGCTAATAATCCCTCTACGTTGCTCGGAGAGAGTAATTCATTGGTAATCTTAGATGAAGCAGCATACATAGATAAACGAGTTTGGGAACAATATTTACGACCTACTTTATCAGACCAAAAGGACAGTCGTGCTATTTTTATTACAACACCATCAGGATTTAATTGGGTACATGAATTATATCAAAGAGATGATCCTGAGTGGTTTTCCTTCAACTCACCATCTTGGGATAATCATCATGCGTTTCCTGATGGTTATCAAGATAAAGATTTGCAAGAAATACGCAGAAATTTATCGCCACAGATTTTTCAACAAGAGTATGGTGCTTCATTCACTTCAATGGGAGGTATAGTTTACGAATCGTTCCGTAGAGATACTCATGTAGGAGATTTCCCACATGATCCAAGAAAGCCAACTTTTTGTAGTATGGATTTTGGTTACAGACAACCAGCAGTTTTATGGTTTCAAACTTGGATAGATACAGACGGTTTAGAACATATCAACGTGATTGATGAAATAGTACATGAGCGTAATATTAAGACCGAAACATTAGCAAGGAGAATATTACAAAAACCGTATCATGTTGCTCGTTATTACGCTGATCCTGCTGGAGGACAAGTTCAAAGTCAAACAGGAATGAGTGATATAGCTCAAATGAGAAATTTCGGTATATTTTGCCGATACCCACGAGATAAAGTATCTCGTTCTATTGCCACAGGAATAGACCATGTTAGATCGTTTTTTGAAAATGCCGATGGAATACATAGAATCCATATAGATAAGAAGTGTAAAGGATTGATAGAGGATTTAGAAGCCTATCGGTACGAATTAGATAAAGATAATAGACCTTTGAAAGAAAATCCATTGAAAGATGGTCGTAGTGACCACAGCATGGACTCAATGAGGCTTTTCTTTGTAACGCATTATCCAATTAAAAATATGCAAATGAAAGTGGTAAGTAGATGATATACTCAATGGCAAAGGAATTGATTAACGAATCAATCCAAGATCAAAAGTTAGATATACATAGAAGAAGGCAAAAGCACATCAATAAGATGCTGGACTACTATGAAGGTGAAAACATGGAAGGTTACATAGCTAACCGTTTCAAGATTGATGCTTTCAGAGAAGTTCCACCTTTATTTATTAACTTTACACATCGTTTTATAAACAAGATGGCACGAATATATCGTACAGGTGCAGTTCGTAATGTAAACGATCAATATACTGCATTGACACGATTTAAAAATGTAAAGTTAAAACATATTGAGCGTATTGCTAAACTGTTAGGTACAGTAGCTTGTAGAATTACTTTTAATCCAATAAAGCAACAATTAGATTATCATCCTATTTACTTTTATCATCCGTTTATGTCTGATGACGATCCATTAAACCCAATAGCTATCGCTTATCCAATAGATAATTTGGTTGATGATATATCATACGAACAAGAACAGACATATATGTATCTTGATGATACCTTAATGATTAAATACGACAGTAGTGGTAAGATACTAGATGAAGTCGAACACAATTATGGTATCATTCCAGTATCATTTATTCACAGAGAGCCACAGATTGATTCACACTTTGTTGCAGGGGCATCCGATATAGTACAAGCAAATGAAGCAGTAAACATTCTGTTTACAGAACTTTGTATCGGTGGTCGATTTCAAGCATTTGGTCAGCCAGTAGTTACAGGAGTTTACGCAGATTCTAATGTAGTAAGAGCTGGTACAGACGAAACCTTGATATTACCCGAAGGTGCGAACTTTGATATTGTTTCTCCAAAAGGCGATATGAGAGGATTGATAGAAATAATCAAGACAATAATGGAAACAAGTGCTGCGAATAATCATCTACATATTGACTTTAATCGCTCAGGTGGAGAAGTTCCAAGTGGTATAGCTCTTGTTATACGAGATTTGGAGCGTAAAGAGGATTATGAAGATTATGTTGATCTATGGGAAATGTATGAACACGAAATCTACCAAGTAGAGAAAGCGATACTAAGTGCAAATAATATTACACTTCCTGATGATCTAGGATTAGATTTTTCTGAGCCTGAATATCCAAAGTCGGCACAAGATGAAATTATGTTTAATCAGTTTATGTTAGATAACAATCTTATAAGCCATACAAAATTATTACAACATTACAATAACGATTTAACAGACGAACAAGCAAAGCAAATCATTGACGAGAATGTTATTGCAAATAACGAAATGAAAAGGAGAATGAGTGAGCAAGGGCAATCGGTTATTCAAAGACTTCGTAACAGAACAGAAACAACTTAATGAGTTTGAAATCAGAAATTTGGACTCGACGATTGACGAAATACTCGAAAATCCTGAAAGATTCGGACAAGATTTCGTCGAAAACAATCTTAGCCGTAGTTTCGAAAGAATACTTAAAGCGAAGAAACTTGGTATGGACTTTGCCAAAAGGAATCTACAAATCAAATGAAGATTGAGTTTGACATAACATACGATGCTGGTAAACTACAAAAAGCGATGCCTAAGATGATTCGTGAATATATGAATGGAGCATTGAGTTCTTTATTTAAAGGCTCTAAAGATGCGATAAAGGGTGGTAAATTCGAAAAACTAAAACAATCTACACTAGACATTAGAGCAAATGGTACATCTCCAAATTCAGGGTATTCTAAAACAAATTCAAAACATCCGTTAAGACATACAAGAAGATTATTTCAATCTATCAAGATGTATAAAAGTAGTAAAGAGTTAGAATTTATGAAATATGGTATTTATCATACAAAGGTCGATGAAAACTTAAACAAGACTTTAGATGAATTTAGTAAGGAAGCTGGGAAGGGATCAGGAGTAGCTTACAAAACAAGTGAAAAAAGTATGATTCCAAATAAAATTGTACCTGTAAGAGATTGGTTAAGGTTTGATAAAACTATAAATACAATCAAGAAAACATTTTTTGACACATTAGATAAGAGTTTTAAGAAAAATGGCTGATAACATAGAAGATTTAGATCAATATATAGATAATTTCATCGAAAACAACGATGTTCAAGAAGATGATTACGATTTCTTTGACTTTTTACTGACATTAGCGTTTTTAGATGTCGCTGTATTTACTGCACAACTTACCTCATCAATACAAAGATTGCAATTTGAAGGCTTGACCAACCCTCAAATCAAAGAAAGAATCAGAACACAATATAACAACAGAACAGGAGCGTTTACAGCGTTGTATAATTCAACGACTGATGTTATACGGTACGGAATCAGAGAGGGCAGTAGAATAGGAATGATGGCTGTATATAATCAAGTTGTGGGTGGTAACGCTGATTATCGTTGGGTAGTAGCTCGTGGTGTTAAGCATTGTGAAGATTGTGAAGATAGAAGTGGTGAGGTCAGACCATTTGAAGAATGGGTAGCACTTGGATTACCAGCTTCAGGATGGAGTCGTTGTAACTTTCGTTGCTATTGTACACTTGATCCAACACAAAATATAGACTCAGTAGTGGAGGTTTAATGCCAAATATAGTAGGTAAAAAGAACTTTAATTTAATCAGAAACAAAGCATCGCAATTAGTAGGATTAAACCCTGCAATAACAGATAGAGAGCTTTGCGAAGAACTTAATATTACTTACGGTGCATTAAAAAGAATCAAACAAGATAAAATATTCTACGAAAAAGCAGAAGATGTCTTTGCTAAAAACATTACTCGTGATTTATTACTGGTTGATGTAGCGATGATTAGAGAAGCACAATCAGGAAATGTTCAAGCTGCACGATACTTAGCTGAAAGACATGGTAAATTTACTAAGAAGTTCCAAATAGAAGTAAAATCCCCATTTGAGCTGTTTGCTAAAGAAATGGAAGCAGATGATGCCGAGTACGAAGAAGTTAGCTTAGAAAGCAAATCTGAAGCCAAGCCGATGACTTTATCGCAATCTGAATTACCACCAAGAGATGAAAGTAACGATAAGCCGAGAGTTCGTGCTAAAAAAGAAAGAAAGCAATTACATAAAACTTTGACTCGTATGAAGCGAGAGAAAAGTCCTCAATATAAAGCCGATAAAAAAGACCGTTATAATTTAAGAAAGAGAGCCGAAGAAGTTGGCTTAGAACCCTTACCTAAAGGCAGACCAAAAGCTCATGTAAAAAGAGCGTGGTTGGAGAAATTATACAAGCTAGAAGAAGAAAAAAGACAAGTAAAACTCGTTACGAGTTTAAAGAATGTCGAAACCTAATAGACCTACCTAAAACGGACATTACTAGAGTCCGATCACTCCTGATTTAGACATTATATAGACATTTAAAAAAAATAGGATTTGCCTTAGACATTATTTGGACAAAAAATATGCAAGGTGAACCCCCAACAGTAGTATCTGAAAATGCACCCTGTGGGGGTGTGATTTGGTTTACATAATATAGATTATCGGAATTAAAAAAATGCCTTACAGCATCACAGAACGTAGATTGCATTAATATTATGTATTATTCGTAAAACTTACGAGTAATTTTAACAGTTTTAAGGCTCTTGAAATTGTTTGTTAATTTTCTTTTTTTTGTTTGTTTTGTGTATGGTTTTTTCTCAATAAATAATGTCTAAATAAAAACCCCTAGACATTAATATTTAATTATATATAACTTTTTTAAAAAAACTTAAAAAAATAATTGACTAATATATATTAGACATTATTATATTTGATTAACGGCAACGAGAGCCGAAACAATAAAAATAAATATGGATTTAAAAACAATGATAAAATATATATTATATACAATACCATTCTTTTTTTTAATTGGATGTACTAATGTAATTATAAATAACGAATCAATAAATAGAATTAATTTAATATTGAATTATCAAATTATATTAATTATTACAATTGGTTTATTGGCTTTGTTTCATTTAATAATTAAGGACGTAAACAAATGATAAAAGATAAAAAATTCACGATAAATTTGGAATTTTCTGAAATCTTTACAACAAATATGCTTTTAGCATATATTGAATCGCATTTAAATAAAAAAAGAGTTTCAAACGAAGATATGCAAATCATTAGAGATAATTTTAGAAGAACGGCAAGACTAGCTGACGAATATAAAAATTTGATTAAAGCTAAAAATTTTAATAAATAAATAGGAAATAAAAACAAATGAAAAATAATTTCAAATTACTTATGAACAATAATTCAAAAATGAAAAAAGCTAATAAATTAAACAAGGGTGCAAATACCTTTGAATTTTGCTTACCAGATGCCAAATCTGCAAACGGTGAAACGATTTGCTTCGGTGCTGGGAAATGTCTAGAATTTTGTTATATTAACAAAGGTTTCTATTTAATTCCAGCCGTACAAAAAAAACACGAACTAAATTATGAATATAGTAAACAAGATAATTTTATTGAAAAAATTCAATCTGAAATAGATAATAAAAAGAAAAAAATTACTCACATTAGGATTCATTCAGGAGGAGATTTTTACAATAAAAAATATTTGTTTAAGTGGTTAACACTTGCTAAGAATAACCCTAATATAATTTTCTATTGTTATACAAAGTCAATTCCGTTATTTAAAAAAAATATTAAATTAATTGATTCAATTAAGAATTTTAAATATTGCTATTCACTAGGTGGCAAATATGATTTTTTGATAAATAGAAAAAAAGATAATTTTAGCAAAGTTTTTAAAAGTAAAAGTGAATTAACTAATAACGGTTTTATTAATGCTTCTGACAATGATTTTATATCATTTAACGATTTTAATAATAAAATAGGCTTAGTATATCATTAATTAAAATTAAGGTCTTTAAATGGAAATTAACAGAAACACAAGCAATTTAATTACAGCTTATGAAAGTAATAATAATTGTAATACATTTAATTATTATCTTGCTAAAAAGCTAAATATTAGTATTATTTCAAAATCATTCAATAGAATGTGTATAAGTTGGAAATTGTATCACAATCAAAATAAAAATAAATTAAATATTATTTTTATAATAGATAATTTTTTAAAAAGTAAAAAGGGGGTAAAATGGAAAGTAAATTGAATTATAAAAGATCATTATATATAAAAGATTGTAAAAAAGAAATTAAACATTTAAAAAGAATTAATTTTATTATGTTTATAGGTTATATGATATCAATTACAATTATATTATATTTTTATAAAACACTATAACAAAGGAGAAAAACAATGAAAAGTAAAGCACATTTATTATTTAAACATATTTTGAAAAATCCTAATAAATTAAAATATAAAGATTTGCAAAAATTTTTATATTTATTAACCAATGATAATTTAAAAAATATGCCAAGGGGTTACTGGTGTACATCAATTAGTAAATTAAAATCTATTGGTAATTTAGCAGTAAATGAAAACGGTTTTTATTTTCTTACTCAACAAGGAAAATTAAATATTGATAAACCTTTTTCAATTAAAATTCAAAATGATAAAACAATAATTGATAATTTAAAAAGAGAATTAAAAATACAAAAAAAACATAATAAATTTATGTATAATCAATTAACACGATTAAGGGATAATGATTTACATATAAGATTAAATTTAGCAAAAGTAAATGAAGCTATAGAATATTATTTTGTTGAAGGTTTTATTGATGAATTAACTTATGATAAAAGGTTTTATTTAAAAACATTACTAAATTTTTCTAGTTCATTTTATGATTATAATTTAAAATGGAATAATTTTGAAAATAAAGATTTAAACGATTAAAATTTAAAATAAATCTAATATTAAAAGGCACGTTTTAAACGTGTCTTTTTTTTTATCTATACTTTTATATCAAAAAATAATTTAAGGGGGTTTAAGGGGCAATTTAGGAACAAAAAAAATAAATATTATTAATTATATAAACTAAGTTTAATAAATGGGTTTAAATCTCGATTATTTAAATAACTTTTACAGGCATTTAATTTAATTATTTGAGAATCATTAAAAATAATGCCCTTGAAAGTTTTATTATTTTTTTGAGGTTGTAAACAATCCAATAAAAATTTACAGACATTATCAATGTCAATTTTAGGATAATTATTTATAAACCGTTTTGAGATATTACCACGTTTTAAAAAATGCGTTTTAGGTCTTTTAAAATAAAATTTTAGATCAATTTTTACAGGTTCTTTAATTGGTAGTAAATAGGGAGTTACTCGTAAGTTATGATTTTTTTCGATCAAAAATTGACCATTTTTTAGCTGAAAAATTTGCCAATTATTTTTTTTATAAATTTGCTTATAATTTTGCTTATAATTTTGGCTATAATTTTGAATGACATCTAAAATATTTTCTTGGAAAAAATTTATAAATGAAATTTTATCTTTTGCAGATGGATCGTAAACTCTGAACGAATTACGTATAAAACGAGGTCTTTTTTGTGCTACTGGAGCTAAAGGAATGTCAATATTTAGCTTGAATTTTACAGACAAAATTTACTTATAAATTTCCATATAATTTTGTTTTATAAAATTGCCCATAATTTTAAAATTAAAATTGAGTCCAATAATAATCAGGTTGGTTTTTTAAAAAGTCAAAGCGTTCCAGCACTAATTCTCTTTGCTTAGTACCAGTCGGCAGCTTAATTAAAACATCTCTATAAATGCTCAAAATATAAGACTTTAGTTTAGTTGGCTGTCTAACAATGCTATTGTTTACGTAATTCATATTAAATCAAAATTATTTATATATTTTTTATATTTTTCTAAATGCGTGTTAGTAGTAATCGTTTTTCGATTATCCTCAATACTTTCAAATGGAATTATCCACCAAGTTTTAATTGGCATAGCATATAATGCAAAAATATCAACCTGACTGTTTCCATAATTTTCTTTAATGGCTGATCCACAACTAACTGTAAACTTAAAATTATTGACCCTTGTGTATCTTTGAGTACATTTTACTTGAACTTTCTTAACACCATTAGTACCTTCAGCATAAAAATCAAACTTCTGTTCAATCTCAGGTCTAGCACAAACAATACCATGTTCATAAGCATCTACCATGAACTGTAATTCTGCAAATAATCCCTGTTCTTTGTTTCCTATAAATTGCATAAAAAAATAGGCAAAGTTTTACCCTTGCCTATTTCCTCCTTTCTGTAGAGAACCTAAGATAGCGTTTAAGGTGTCTAACATAAATTCTAACGAGAGATAATTTATTTTTGGTATCAACATATCACTTTTATATTTGCTATACCTTAAAATTGATTTATTCTCCAATTTCTGATAAATAACACTTTTTTCCCAAATCACGTATTGCACACGGTTTACACATCGGTCGTTTAGGAAATTTAAATACTGGACTCATGCGATAAACTACAGCTTTTTTCTCTTTACAGAAAGAACAATATATTATTTTATCAGTTACTATTTTCTGCAACCAATTCACGTAATTGTCTGTTTTTTCTAATTACGATTTCAGAACAAGCCTGTGCTGGTGCAATATACTGTCCTGTTGCAAATTCTTGTTTGACAAGTTCAGTATATCGTGATACAGGCATAGTTTTCATATATCGCTCTCCGTTCTCACAAGCACATCTACCAGTTATCGCTTCGTAATAATAACTATCGGTTTCAGGAACGAAAGCATCTGATCTGACTAATGTATCATCAAAGAATACAGAATAAACCATACCAATACCCCAACACTCATCACAAGGTACAGACTCATGCTTTTTTAAGATTCTAAGATTATCGCAATACGATTTGACCTCAGTCCATCGAGGTAAACGATCCGAGTTCATTATCAAATGATTTACTGCGTTCTCAAGCATCTTGGTTTCTATACCAATCAGGTTTGTAAGGTAGTTCTCAACTAAAGACCTGTTCTTGCCGACTTCTCTGTTGAAAGATAAAAATAATTGTTCGATTGCATCTACTCGTTTATTACTCACCAAATCTCCTTTCTAATTCTAATTTATAATCTTTGTCGCTTATTTCGTT
>VTLG01003069.1_pt1 | contig 13075 bp, 20 predicted proteins | sample 4694571 | NCBI WGS metagenome assembly VTLG01 (sample SAMN12604809, study PRJNA352737) | marine metagenome | biome: ENVO:00000447; feature: ENVO:00000209|ENVO:00000569|ENVO:01000036; material: ENVO:00002151; isolation source: viral sequences binned using virsorter ... | reverse complement strand
AAGGGTGGGAGATTTCCCCACCCATTTCTGATAGAGAATGTATCTACCGTTGTTTAGAGAACTGTATCAATCTTGCTGGACTTGATAAGAAACAAGTCATGAGATTAGCAGAAGAGTTTAAGACTAAAAAAACTGAATTTGTAAGAAACGAAGAGTATCCTGTATTATGAGATTAACTCAAGAGGTTATTGATAAGATTGCAATAGCAATGCAGCACACCAAAATGAATGGTGAAACCAACTGGAAAGATGGTGATGAAATTGAGGTGTGTCTAGGTGGACATTATGCTGCTGATAAATTCATAGCAATTCATAATAGATCTAAGGAACCTGCCTATGATTCACCACCACATCCTGATTTTGATTATGAGAAACATGAGTGGAAAGGTGGGTCTAATTCACTAGGAAGATCTGCAGGTTATCATATTAAAAAGGATGGTGTATAATGTGGTATATTATAGGTTGGACTATAGTTACACTATGGTTATTTTCTAAGTTAGGTGTATTTAAAAAGAAATGAACATCTTTGTTACTCATCCAGATCCACATGTATCGGCAAAGGTATTGCCTGATAAGCATGTAGTCAAAATGCCCTTAGAGACATGTCAGATGCTCTCTATTGTCTTCTCCCATTGGTATTATGACTGGGGTGATGATTTAGTTAAGAAAAAAGATGGAACTCCTTATTCAGTCAAAAAGGGTGCATTTAGAAATCATCCATGCACACAATGGGCAGCAGCAAGTATTTACAATACTGCATGGTTAATACAACATGGTTGTGCTTTATCTGGTGAATATAGTCATCGTTATGGTAAACTGCATGGATGCCATAAAGCATTATTTGAAGCAAAGAAAACATTCCATAGATTTGCAGGTGAGGTAATTACATGCTATTGTATGGTGGAGTCCTTTACTCGTGCGATGCCTGATGAGTTTAAACATAACAGAAGCATTGACACTTTTACTGCTTACAAAAATTACATTAGGAGCAAACCTTGGGTTGCATCTAATTATCTACGTGATGAATCTCGAAAACCAGATTGGGTTTAATTATGAGTGACTTTATATGGGTTGAAAAATACAGACCCCAGACAATTGAAGATTGTATTTTACCTGATAACATCAAGAAAACATTTAAGGAATTTCTAAATAAAGGAGAAATACCTAATATGCTTCTTGCTGGTCCTCCAGGTGTTGGAAAGACAACAGTTGCAAAAGCATTGTGTAATGAGTTAGGAGTAGACTTCTATGTCATCAACGGATCCGATGAGGGAAGATTCCTTGATACCGTCAGGAACAACGCAAAAAACTTTGCATCAACTGTATCTCTCGCATCGGAAGCGAAGCATAAGGTCATCATCATTGACGAAGCAGATAACACAGGAAATGATGTGCAGTTGTTACTCAGAGCATTCATCGAAGAGTTTGCAGGGAACTGTAGATTCATTTTCACTTGCAACTACAAGAATAAAATCCTTGAACCACTCCATTCCAGATGTGCAGTGGTTGACTTTTCTATCAGAGGAAAAGAAAAGCAACAAATCGCTGCTGCTTTCTTCCAAAGACTCAACTTTATCTTGGAGCAAGAGAGGATTGAAACTGATAAGAAAGTATTAGTAGAATTAATTAATAAGCATTTTCCTGATTGGAGAAGAGTGTTAAACGAGTGTCAGAGATACTCAGTTAGTGGTAAGATAGATAGTGGAATATTAGCAGCATTTTCAGATGTAGCAGTCAATGATCTCATTAAAAATCTTAAAGCAAAAAACTTCCCTGAAGTCCGTAAGTGGGTCAACAGTAACATGGATAATGATACTTCTGTTCTATTCCGTAGGATTTATGATAGTCTTTACGAATCCTTGGTTCCGAATACTATACCTGCTGCTGTTCTTGTCATTGCTAAGTATCAATATCAAATGGCATTTGTTGCTGACCAAGAGATAAATATGTTAGCCTGTCTCACTGAAATAATGGTGGAGTGTGAATTCAAATGAGCTTAAAAACTTATAGAAAAAATAAAGAAAAAGTATGGTTGGTATTGGGTAATAAATGTAGTATATGTGGATGTAGGGATAATTTACAATTAGATCATATAGATCCTTTAACTAAAAAATTTGATGTTACTCCAAAGTTAGGTCATAAATTAGGTCCATTATGGGAAGAAATACATAAGTGTCAATTACTTTGTGAACCTTGTCATAAAAAAAAGAATAAGGATGATCAAGAGGTTATACAGATGAAAAGGAAAGAATTTATGCATGTTAATAGTAGGTTTGATCCAATTCTACAAGAAAATATGTGTGATATAACTATAGATTTATATAAGAAAGATGGTAAAGCATATATGAAATTAGTTGAATATTTATCTGAAAAGACTGGAGATAGTGTTGAGGATACTATTATTAGACTTCATGATGAATTTGAATTATTTAATATGTATCATATGTTCTGTGAATGGGATAATCTTGAATGGAGAAGTCGTCCTACAAAGGAATCTGAGAAAGAATTTAAAAAAATGGTAACAAGAAAAATGAAAAAGGTAAAAAAAGAACAACCAAAATTTTATAATTATCTTGAAAGTGTGAGAGATAAAGGTAATTGGTTAGATGAAGATAGTTCCACTAATGAAATTTCTTTCAGTAAAATGGTAGATCGAGTTATAGATAATGATAGAGGACTTAGACCGTGGGATGAGAGATAATTAAAATGAACATGCAAGATAAAATTAAACAAGCTGAAGAGCGAATTAAAGAGTTACAACTCTTAATTGAACATTGGAAAAAACAATTAGAGGAGAAAAAATGATTTTAGTATTCATTATAGTTGGTTTATTATTCTTTATCATGGGGTATGGTTTATATCTCACCGTAGGACCAGGTAAAGTAGATTTACGTGATCCTATTGACGAACATGCTAAAATGCATGAATTAGGCATTGCACACGGACACGGTGGAAACAAAGGTGCATATGAAATGTCTGGTAAACTTGAACATAAACATGAGGATTAATTATGAGCACTCCAATACCTGAATGGGGAACATTGAGACAAAAACAAAGAGCACAAGTTAAATCAAAATTTTATTATATCTTTTGGGGTATAGCAACAGCATCCGTTGTATTAGGACAACTATATGTTGGTTCTGGATATAGAGGATTTGCTCGTTCATTAAATAGAATCTTTGATACTATTGAAGTAGAAGTTGGTAGAGATTACGAAAGGTTTTATTAATGAGACCTGAAACTAGAGAAGCAATGGAGATGTTGTTTTGTGCGAAATGGAATGTTCCACAGGCAGCAAAACATTGTAATCTAACACGTAAGGAAATGATGATTACTTTTAATGAGTATTGTGCCTTACATGGACCAACTTATATTAAATTTGATAACGCAATTCAATTGCATTTAAATTATGAGCAAGAAAGCATTAAAAACTCCACTTAGATATCCTGGTGGTAAGTCTCGTGCTTGCACTAAGATGGGACAGTTCTTTCCAGACTTTAGTAAGTATAGAGAGTTTCGTGAACCATTTCTTGGTGGTGGAAGTGTAGCACTTTACATCTCTAAGATGTATCCTGAATTAAGTATTTGGGTTAATGATTTATATGAACCTCTTGTAAACTTCTGGCAGACAATACAGGATGATGGGCAGAATCTCCAAGATATGATATGGAGTTTGAAGAATAAATATCCCGATAGAGATACCGCTAGGGAACTTTTTAACAACGCAAAAGAAAAGATTAACGATGAAGAATTATCCAGTAGAGAACGTGCAGCGTATTTTTATATTGTTAATAAGTGTAGCTTTTCTGGTCTCACTGAGTCGAGTTCTTTTTCAGCCCAAGCCAGTGAATCTAATTTCTCCTATAGAGGAATTGAAAAGATTACAGGATACCAACAAATAATTGAGAACTGGAAAATTACTAATGTATCTTATGAAGATCTTCTAACTGATTGGGATGGTGCATTTACATACTTAGATCCTCCTTATGATATTAAGGATAATCTTTATGGTAAAAAAGGTGCTATGCATAAGAAGTTTGATCATGATAAGTTTGCGGAAGATTGTGATAGACATACTTCTCACATGATGGTATCATATAATTCTTCCCAGTTAGTCAAGGATCGTTTTAAGGAATGGACTGCTACTGAATTTGATCTTACATATACAATGAGATCTGTTGGTGAATATATGCGTGATCAACAACAAAGAAAAGAATTACTTTTACTTAATTATGGAACTGAAAGATTGGTTGAACTCTATAAACCAAACAAAGAAAAATCTAATTGATGAAGACCCTTCATTAGAAAAAGAATATTCACCCTATATTATCAATCGTATTTTTTCTGGACACCTTGATGCGATTATGTTTTCTAATGAAATGAATCAGTATCATTTTTTACCTAAGAAGATGCAATATGATTTTTTTCTAAATACACTCAGAACTAAGAAGAGATTCTCTCCTTGGTTGCGTAAAGATGAGATTAAAGATCTTGACTTGGTGAAACGTTATTATGGTTATAGTAACGAAAAGGCAAAACAAGCTCTACGAATCCTAACGAAAGAACAACTTAATTTTATAAGATCTAAATTTGAAACTGGAGGAAGACAATGAGTGTGGTTCAAGAGCCTGAAGTAAAGTGGAAACCCGAACAGATGGTGGAGGTAACCCTTAACGAACCAGATGATTTTTTAAAAGTCCGTGAGACTTTAACAAGAATTGGTGTAGCATCAAGAAAAGAAAAGAAGATATATCAATCATGCCATATATTACATAAGCAAGGTAAATATTTCCTTGTGCATTTTAAGGAATTGTTTGCCCTTGATGGGAAACATGCTAACCTTACATCTAATGATGTTCAACGTAGGAATCGTATTGCTCAATTACTTGCTGATTGGGGATTGGTTGGTGTCGTAGATGCTACTAAAATACAAGATATTGCACCTCTAAATCAAATTAAAGTATTAGCATATAGAGATAAAGGTGATTGGATACTAGAAACAAAGTATAATATAGGTAGCAAGAAGAAAAAAGTTGACGAATAACCTATCTAACGGTATCACGGAACGTCTGTTTTATACATTAGGTAAACGTCCTGATACTGCCTCATCTCATGATATTTACATGGCATTATGTTATGCTGTGAGAGATCAGATGATGTCTTACTATCTTACTGAAACTAAGGATCAGAAAGAGGTAGCATATTTGTCTGCAGAATTTTTAATTGGACCTCAACTTGGTAATAATCTTCTTAATCTGGGATTACAGAAAGAAGCAGAAGAAGCATTAAAGGATTATGATCTAACCTTAGATCAAGTACTTGATTTAGCAGAAGAACCTGGACTTGGTAATGGTGGTCTAGGTAGGTTAGCAGCATGTTATATGGAGTCTCTAGCAACTCTGAAGGTTCCTGCAACTGGATATGGTATAAGATATAAGTATGGTATTTTTAAGCAGCAAATAAAGGATAATCAGCAGATAGAAGTTACTGATAATTGGTTACATGGAGAATGGCCATGGGAACTTTGTCAACCAGATGAGTCTGTATTAGTTGGATTTGGTGGAAGAGTAGAAGGATATACTTCTGATAGAGGTAACTATAGAGTACGTTGGGTTCCTGATGAACAAGTAGTTGCTGTTCCTTATGATGTTCTTCAACTTGGATATAGAGTTAATAGTTGTGATAGATTGAGGTTGTGGAGAGCAGATGCTACCGAAACATTTGATTTCTATGCATTTAATATAGGTGACTATATGGGATCTGTGGAACAAAGTGTTTCATCTGAGACTATTTCTAAGGTTCTATATCCCAATGATGGAACAGATCAAGGTAAGCAATTAAGATTGAAGCAACAGTTCTTTTTTGTTAGTGCATCTCTTCAAGATATGCTTAGAAGTTTAGAGAAGAGAAATATACCAGTAGAAGAATTTTATAATCACTATCAGGTTCAATTAAATGATACTCATCCATCTGTTGCAGTAGCAGAGATGATGAGACTACTTGTAGATGACCGTCATATGGACTGGGGAGATGCTTGGAAAATAGTAACTAAGTCTATTGCATATACAAATCATACTCTACTTCCAGAGGCATTGGAGAAGTGGGATCTTAAATTATTTAAAAATCTTCTACCAAGACATTTGGAAATAATATATGAGATTAATTCTAGATTCTTACAGACTGTAAGACTTAAGTATCCTGGTGATGATAAAATATTGGGAAAGTTATCTATTATTGATGAGTCTGGTAATAAGTCAGTTCGTATGGCACATTTAGCGACTGTTGGTTCTCATCATGTAAATGGTGTGGCAGCACTTCATTCGGAATTGGTTAAGAGTCAATTAATGCCTGAGTTCTATAATTTATGGCCACATAAGTTTACTAATGTAACCAATGGTGTTACTCCACGTCGTTGGGTATCATCTTCTATTGCAGAACTTTTACATGAATATGTTGGACCAGATTGGGTTACCAATATGGAATCGCTTAAAGTATTAGAAGAGAAACAATATGATGTAGAATTATTAGAAAAGATTGGAGCAACTAAGTTACTTGGTAAGCATAAACTTGCTGTTTATATTCAAGACAATCTTGGTATAACAGTGGATCCATCTAGTATGTTTGATGTACTTGTTAAGAGGATCCATGAATATAAGAGACAACATTTACGTGCTCTTGAAGTGATAGTTCAGTATCTTCGTATTAAGAATGGTAAGAGGGATGTTGTTCCACGTACTGTAATCTTTGGTGGTAAGGCAGCACCAGGATATTACATGGCAAAATTAATAATTCGTTTTATTAATAATATTGCTCAAGTTGTTAATAATGATCCAGATACTAAGGATTTACTGAAGGTAATATTCTTACCAAACTATAGTGTAAAATTGGGTGAGAAAGTTTATCCTGCTGCTGATTTATCAGAACAGATTTCTACTGCTGGTAAAGAGGCATCGGGAACAGGAAATATGAAGTTCCAGATGAATGGTGCTCTTACAATAGGAACACTTGATGGTGCGAATGTAGAAATACGTGACCTTGTAGGAGAAGAAAATTTCTTCTTATTTGGTAAGACAGAATCTGAGATAACTGAATTGCAAAGATATTATGATCCACAGCATTATATTGGAATAGAAGTTAGTGAAGCATTAGACCTTATTGAGGGTGGTCATTTTAGTGGTGGTGATAGAGAGATTTTTGCACCGTTAATAGACAATCTTAGGAATCATGATCCATTCTGTGTAATGGCTGATATTGATGATTATATTGCTGCTCAAGATAAAGTTAGTGAGGCATGGAAAAATAGAGATGCATGGAATAGAATGTCCTTATTAAATATTGCACGTTCTGGATTCTTTTCATCAGATAGATCCATTAGGGATTACTGTAATAAAATATGGGGTATTCAACACTGACTTTTTAAAGTGTTTGTGGTTAAATAGTAATGTCGCCGTAAGGGACACAATTCACACTCGCTTAATAAGGAGAACAATGACTAATTTAACACAGTACCATACTGCTAATCTTCCAGAACTAATGAAGATTATCAAACAAAATGGTATAGGTATGGATGATTACCTAGACAGATTCTTTAATGAATCACCACAATCAAACTATCCACCATATAATTTAATTCAAGTAAATAATCATGAGTCGAAACTCGAAATTGCACTTGCGGGGTTTAAGAAAGATGAACTCAAAGTCTATACGGAGTTTGGAAAATTATATATCGAAGGCAAGAAAGAAGAATCAGAAGTTGATGGAACGTTTGTCCACAAAGGATTGGCCCAACGTAGTTTCCAACGAGTTTGGACGGTCTCAGACGATACGGAGATTGGATCCGTCGAGTTTACAGATGGACTCCTCACCGTGGAGTTGAAAAAGATAGTTCCAGAACATCATGCTCGAAAAGAGTATCTATAAATAAAATGGTTCGAGATGGATCAGACGGGGTTCCTTGACGGAACCCTTTTTTATTGCTATAATTAGTACAGATAAAACTTTGTTATGAGTGAAGACTTCACTAGAATTGCTTCAGCACTTGAAAGAATTGCTGAATCACTTGAAAAGAAATGGCACATTGATATTGATCATGGGCACATTGAAAGGATAGATAATATTGAACATGCAGATATAGACACTCATCCTCACACATATTAATCATGCCTAAAGTAAAAGAATATGTTCCTGTATTGGAACCAAAATCAACTTCCTATGTGGAGTATATTGAACTTGGGAGAACTGTAACTCCTTGTCCAGTATTCAAAAAAGATACTATTCGTATTAGATTATTGCAAAGAAATTTGGGTAATCCAACAGAAACTTTTGATACTGAAAAACATTGGGAATATGATGTTCCTTGGTCTGAGAATGAACAGGAAGAAGTTGTGATGAAACCTATAAAATCTAAAAATGAAGAAGTACAAGTTGTTAACCAGACACCAGAACCTGCTTGGAAAAAAATAAAGAGAGTGATATTATGAAAAAACAAACAAAACTTAAGTTCTCCATCAGACAAGATGGATTAGTTACAGAAGAAGTCATAGGTGTTGTCGGTAATTCCTGTGAAAACTTAACTAAATTAATAGAAGAAAGAATTGGTGAAGTTACTTATGTAGAAACTAAACCAGAATTTTACCAGCAACAAAATACACAAACAGATGTCACACTTCAGCACAATCAAGACTAAACTTAAAGATAAATCTATTATAATAGAATGTCTTAATCGAATGGGTGAAAGGGTTAACAATCCTGCCGATTTAGGAATGTCAGTGGTTGATCTTGTTATAACAAATCCATCTCATGCAGAAGAACATCCTACTACTGAGGTTGAATTTTCTATTGGAGTTGATATTGGATTTAAGTTGAATGAGAAAACAGGTGAGTATGAACTTATTGCCGATAGGCAGACGTGGAAAAAAGATATTCCAATAGAAAGATTCCTTGAAAAACTTACTCAACAGTATGCTAGACTTACTATTCATGATGCTGTTAAGGAACAGGGTTTTGTGATAGAAGAAGAATGGGAGATGGATGATAACTCTATTGAATTAACAGTTACAAGGTGGGATTAAATCATGACAATTAAAGTAGCACTCTTACAATCTCAACAGCAAGTGATTGCTGAATTGAAAGAAATAGTATCAGAAGATAAACCAGTTGCTTATCTTTTCACTAGACCACATCTTGTTGAATTTAATAAATTTTCATTATCTGAAAATGAAGATAATCAAACATCTATAGAGGTGTCTTTATCTCCTTGGATACTTGCATCTGCAGACAAGGAGATACCAATTCCAATTAATCAAGTGATTGCATTGGTAGAACCTTTAGAGTCAATTAAAAAAATGTATTTGGAAAAAACAAATGGATCAAGTAATCAAACTGATAGTTCTAACGACGGGACAGAATCTGATAAGTCAGATTGATGAGGTTGGAAGTGCTGATATTGGACAACCCGATTGTAAGTTAACTAAACCTTTTATTCTTACTGGCGATAGGACACTTGAACAATTTTTAATAGGTGTCACAAAGGATGATGCTTTTATGATAGGATCTGATAAGATACTAACGATAGCAGAACCTACACCTACACTACTTGAAAAATACTTGGATATTATTAAGGAATGAGATTCTATACAAACGTTCAGATGGTTGGAGACAACTTCTTGGTGCGTGGTTATGAAGATGGAAAACACTTTGCAACCCGTGAGAAGTTTTACCCAACCCTTTTTGTTGACTCAAAAAAGAAAACGAAGTATAAAACATTAGAGGGTGAATATGTAGAAGCAATTGAACCTGGTAGTGTACGTGATTGTAGAGAGTTCATTAAGAGGTATGATGGTGTTGAAAATTTTCATGTTTATGGTAATGAGAGATTTATCTATCAATATATTTCTGAGAAGTATCCTGAGAAGGAACTAAAGTTTGATATTGAAAAAATTAAATTAGTCACACTTGATATTGAGGTTAAGTCTGAACAAGGATTCCCTGATGTACAATCTTGTGCAGAAGAGATACTTCTTATATCAATACAGGATTATACAACTAAGCAGATTATTACTTGGGGTCAAGGACCTTTTAGAAATAATCAGAAGAATGTTTTATATAAAGCATTTAGAACTGAATATGAACTTCTAAATGATTTTATTAATTGGTGGATGATTGAGTCCAATACACCAGAAGTTATTACTGGATGGAACAGTAAGTTATATGATATCCCATATCTTTGTCGTAGGATTGATAGAATACTTGGTGAGAAACTTAAAAAAAGAATGTCCCCTTGGGGATTGGTGACTGAAGATACAACCACCATTATGGGTCGTGAACATATCACATATGATATTGGTGGTGTATCACAGTTGGACTACTTAGACTTATATAAGAAGTTTACTTATAAGGCACAGGAATCTTATAGGTTGGATTATATTGCTAGTGTGGAATTAGGACAGAAGAAATTAGATCACTCTGAGTTTGATACATTTAAAGATTTTTATACAAATGGTTGGCAGAAGTTTGTAGAGTATAATATAATTGACGTGGAACTTGTTGACCGTTTGGAAAGCAAGATGAAGTTGATTGAACTTGCTCTTACTATGGCGTATGAAGCCAAGGTGAATTATGAGGATGTATTCTATCAGGTTCGGATGTGGGATACAATAATCTATAACTATTTGAAGAGAAGGAATATAGTTATTCCTCCTAAGAATAGATCTGATAAAAACGACAAATATGCAGGTGCTTATGTCAAGGAACCGAAACCAGGAAAGTATGATTGGGTGGTTAGTTTTGACCTCAACAGTCTGTATCCTCATCTTATTATGCAATATAATATCAGTCCAGAGACCCTCAGGGAGACTAGACATCCCAGTTCGAGCGTTGAAAGGATCTTAAATAAGGAGTGTGAGTTTGATGGAGATTATGCAGTTTGTGCGAATGGAGCACAATATCGGAAGGATGTGCGTGGGTTTCTTCCTGAACTTATGGACAAGATGTATGGGGATAGAGTTATATTTAAGAAGAAGATGCTTCAGGCAAAGCAGCAGTATGAGAAGACACCAACGGATGCATTGGAGAAGGAGATTGCTAGGTGTAACAATATCCAAATGGCGAAGAAGATATCTCTTAACTCTGCTTATGGTGCTATCGGCAATCAGTACTTTAGGTATTACAAACTTGCTAATGCAGAAGCAATTACTTTGTCTGGCCAAGTATCCATACGTTGGATAGAGAATAAGATGAACCAGAGAATGAATAAAATTTTAAAAACTGAGGAGGTTGATTATGTTATTGCTTCAGATACTGATTCCATTTATCTTAATTTGGGTCCTTTGGTTGAGACTGTATACAAAGGCAGAGAGAAAACTAATGAGGTCATTGTTGGGTTCCTTAACAAGGTGTGTGAAAATGAATTTGAGCCTTTTATTGACCGTTCTTACCAAGAACTGGCCGACTACGTAGGTGCTTATGATCAAAAGATGTTTATGAAAAGGGAAAACATCGCTGATCGTGGTATCTGGACTGCTAAGAAAAGATACATTCTAAATGTATGGGATAGTGAGGGTGTTCGATATGAAGAACCCAAATTAAAGATGATGGGTATTGAGGCAGTTAAATCTTCTACACCAGCACCTTGTAGAGCAATGATTAAGGATGCTCTTAAACTTATGATGAATGGAACTGAAGAAGAAGTTATTGATTATATTGAAGAATCAAGAGCAAAGTTTAGAAAACTTCCACCTGAAGATATTGCCTTTCCTCGCACTGCATCTAACGTACAGAAATATAAAGCACACTCTACAATATATGCGAAGGGAACTCCTATACATATACGGGGTGCATTACTTTTTAATCACTATGTGAAACAAAAAAACTTGGATAACAAATATTCTCCCATAGGTAATGGTGAGAAAGTTAAGTTTTTATATTTGAAGAAACCTAATATTATTCAAGAGAATGTTATTTCATTCATTCAAGACTTTCCTCACGAACTCGGTCTTGACAAATATATTGATTATGACTTACAATTTGACAAGAGTTTCGTAGAACCACTTAAAGCCATCTTAGATGCAATCGGATGGAATGTGGAAAAAACTGTAAACCTAGAACTATTTTTCTCCTAATGGAATTACCTATCGATCAAAAAGATTTGAAAACAATAGTAAATGCTCTTGCATTGGGTGGTGATACTAGATTATATCATCTTCTAAGGGGGTATATTGTTACTGAAGAATATCAGATGAAAGGTAATGTAATATCAGGGGAATTTAGACCAGATAATACTCAGTTCTTCTCAGAGACTGATGAATATCAATGTAAAAGTGGAGCATGTGACATTTAAATTATGGATTTTTTGAAAGAGTTAGTAAAGGAGATAGGTGACGAATACACCCAAGTCGCAGCAGACATCCAAGAAAACGAACGATTTATCGACACAGGTTCATACATCTTTAATGGATTGGTGTCGGGTTCCATTTATGGTGGCGTATCTAGCAATCGCATTACTGCCATCGCTGGTGAAACCTCTACTGGTAAAACGTATTTTTCCCTTGCTATGGTCAAGAACTTTCTTGATTCTAATCCTGATGGTTACTGTCTTTATTTTGATACTGAAGCAGCAGTCAATAAGGGATTACTTGAGTCTCGTGGGATTGATATGAAACGTCTTGTGGTAGTAAATGTAGTTACTATCGAAGAGTTTAGATCAAAGGCACTTCGTGCTGTAGATATATACTTAAAAACATCTGAAGAAGAACGCAAACCGTGCATGTTTGTGCTAGACTCTTTAGGTATGCTTTCCACAGAAAAAGAGATAAGGGACGCATTAGATGATAAGCAGGTTAGGGACATGACTAAATCCCAACTTGTGAAAGGAGCATTTAGAATGCTTACTCTTAAACTTGGTCAAGCAAATATTCCACTCATAGTAACAAATCACACCTACGATGTCATCGGATCTTATGTCCCTACTAAAGAAATGGGAGGAGGCTCTGGTCTCAAATATGCCGCAAGTACGATCATTTATCTCAGCAAAAAAAAGGAAAAGGATCAGAAAGAAGTTATTGGTAACATTATTAAAG
>VTLG01012530.1_pt1 | contig 13079 bp, 15 predicted proteins | sample 4694571 | NCBI WGS metagenome assembly VTLG01 (sample SAMN12604809, study PRJNA352737) | marine metagenome | biome: ENVO:00000447; feature: ENVO:00000209|ENVO:00000569|ENVO:01000036; material: ENVO:00002151; isolation source: viral sequences binned using virsorter ... | reverse complement strand
GAGATGTAGTTCAGTTATATCCTTTGATTCCAGAACAAGTTGATGTAAAAGGTACAAAAGAAGAACTAATTACACATTACGAATATAAGCAAAAAGGTCAGAATATGTATATTCCAAGAGAGGACATGATACATATTAGAGAGAGGATAGATCCTAGAAATCACAGAAGAGGACTAGCTCCACTTAGATCAGTAATGGTAGAAATACTTGGGGATAGTGCTGCAAGTCAAATGGCATCAGCTCTTGTAAAAAATATGGGTGTTCCGGGAGTTGTTATATCTCCAAAGAATGATCTATCAATGTCAGGTGAAGAGGCAGAAAACATTGCAGAGGTATTCGGTAGAAGATTCGGTGGAGAGAACAGAGGTAAACCTTTAGTTGTATCAGGTGGAGAAATTGATGTACAAACACTTTCTTTTTCTCCAAAAGATTTAGAGATAGGTAGTTTGAGGCATGTCAATGAAGAGAGAATATCAGCAGTTCTTGGTATTCCAGCAATATTAGCTGGTCTTGGAGCTGGTCTTGCATCAAGCACTTATGCAAATGTAAGTGAGCTAAGAAACTTCTTTACAGAACAAAAACTAATCCCAATGTGGAAGAATGTTGCACAGGATCTTACAAATCAATTATTACTAGCTGATTTTACAGATGAGTTGAATTATTCAATGATGTACGATTTATCTGATGTGAGAGCTTTACAATCTGATGAGGCTTTAGAGATGGATAAGGTTGTAAAGGGTTTACAAGCAGGTTTCGTAACAATAGCAGAGGCAAGAAAGGCAACAGGATTTTCTTCGGAAGATCCAAACATGGATGTGTACTTGAGAGGCATACAACAGGTTGAAGTTCCAGCAGATGGATCAGAGCCAAGAGTATTTGCAGGTCAAGTACCAACAGGCGTTCCTGATGCAGATCAGTTTGAAGAAAACAAGTCTGGAAAGAAAGATGAAGAATATGATGATACCTACATCATTCTTGAAGATGGCGAGAGAGTTCATATCTCTTGGCTTGAGCAAAAGAAGATTAAGAAAGAAGATGGTAGATATTGTGTATATTCAAAAGATGGAGATAGAAAGTTTGGCTGTTATGACACTAGAGCAGAGGCACAAAGAAGATTAAGACAGATTGAAAGATATAAGGCTATGTTTGGAGATTTGAAAGTAGGGGATTCTGTTTCGTGGTCTATCAACAAAGATCCTGATCCTCCAAGTACAATTCATGGTGTCATAGAGTCTTTGAATCAAAATGAAGAAACAGCAAACATCAGAGTATGGGCGATCTTAGAAGATGGAGGACATCAGAGAACAGATAGAGTTGTTGAGGTTGAGGTATCAAAGCTAAGAGTGATTGGTGCAATAGATCAAGAAGAAAAACAGCTATCTGATAGAGTTGAGAAAGCTCTTAGAAATAAAATGGAAGAGCACAATTCTGATAATCCAAAATTCAGAGCAACAATGAGAATGTTGCGAGAAGTGTTCAAACGAGGTGTAGGAGCATATAGAAACAATCCGGGATCTGTACGAGGTAATGTAACATCAGCCGACCAATGGGCATTGGCACGAGTTGCAGCTTTCTTAAAAGCTCTTAAAACAGGTAAGTTTCCAAGATCTCCTTTTGATACAGATTTATTACCAGATGACCATCCAGAGGCATCAGATGAGAAGTATGGTAAGCCAAAGAAACCAAAAAAACCTAGAAGAAGAAAAAAAGCAATAGAGAATGTTCCTGATTATATGCAAAGGAATGCAAGAAGAGGATTGGACTTACTTGAGTTTGCAGGAGATGGTTTAGTAGAAAGAACAATCAGAGAAGCTAGAAGAATGGCAAATGGAGAAATTTCTGATGATAAAGCTCGTAGGCAATCTGCATGGTTTCTTAGACATGAATCAGATCTTGATTCTCCAAGAGCAGATGAATACTTGAGTGGAGAAAGTGATAGACCAACAGCAGGACAAGTAGCGTGGCTTTTGTGGGGTGGCGATATAGATAAAGAAAACAAGATGAGAGCACAGAAGTGGGCAGCAAGACAAGTAGATATGATGGATGAAGAAAAATCCTTACGATATGATTTCTATGGATGGGAAGATCCAACAGTAAAGTTTCTTGGTTTGCCACCTGTAAAGAGATATAAGACAGAGGAAGAAAAGCAAATGTATTGGAAAGAAATAGATAATTTAAGAGTTAAATGGGAGGGAACATTATCTGAACTATATGCAAAAGAACTTAATAGACAAAAAAGAGAAGTTGCAAGACAGATAAGAAAAAGCAAAAACATAGATGATATGGAAACACGAATAGATAAGGTGGTAGATAGTACAAACTTTGAAAAAGAGTTTTTACCATTGTACTACTCATTATCAGATGATTTCTCTGTAAGAACATACGATAGTTTGTTTCCACAACAGAAAGAAGAAAAGGCAGCAGATCCTGTTGATCTAGGTGTTGAAATAGATGAAGAGGATGCAATAAGAACTGTATTTACAACTCTTGGTACATTACTACCAACACAGGGTAGAACGATAAGAAACATTGTAGAGGAGGGATTTTATCGTAGGCAAAGAAATGTACCTCCGGCAGTAGGCTCATTATTTCAAGATGGACAAGCAGCTAACTTCTTGCAGGAAAATGGTAAAGCAGTAATGAAAGATTTAAACACTACAACAAAGAAAAGAATATCAACAATCGTTGCAAACACATTGAAAGAGTTTGAAGATTTAGGCATAGTTAAGCCTGTTGCAGGAACAGTAGATGGCGATAAGTTCTTCAATGAACTTGCAAGAAAGATTAATGTAGAGTTAGGTGGACAATCTTTGAATAGAGCAAAATCAATAGCAAGAACAGAGGTGCTCAAAGCATCTTCATGGAGTCAGCAAAGAGCTGCAAAATCAACAGGCAAGAAACTTGAAAAAGAATGGGTTTCACAAAGAGATCAGCTTGTAAGAGATGCACATGTAACATTAGACAATCAAAGAGTTCCTGCTGATAGCTTTTATCTGTATAATGGAATCAAGTTGGATTTTCCGGGAGATCCGAAAGCTCCAGCAAGTTTAGTAGTAAATTGTAGATGCACAGAGGCATTTGTAGAGGTAATAGATGAGTGAAGAAATAAAAAGACCAAAAGACTTAGTGTACAAAAGTACACCGATAGAACTTAAAGAAGATGGAGATACTAGATACCTAGAGGCTGTATTTTCTTTATTTGATAAAGTAGATTCAGATAATGACATAACACAAGCAGGAGCTTTGAAATCAGGATATGAGGGTAACAAAGTTCCATTAGTTTGGAATCACGATTGGAGCAAAGTAATCGGTAGAGGTGTCATAGAGTCAGATAATGAAAAAGCAGTATTCAAAGGATATTTCCTAAATACTGAATCAGGCAAAGAGGCATACGAAACTGTAAAGCAAATGAGAGATATGCAACAGTTCAGTTATGGCTTTCAAGTCTTGGATTCAGATACATCAACAGCGACTGATTCCAAAGGAGAAGAAGTACCTGTAAGAGTATTGAAAGATGTAAAGGTTTGGGAAGTTTCTCCTGTACTTGTAGGATCACAACAAAACTCATTTGTTCAAGCATTGAAATCAGGTTTAGATCAGTTTGATACACCACAAGAGGAAGAAGAAAAGAGAGCTCTTGGGGATGATATGTACACAACAAAAGAAGAGGCAGAGGCTAGAGCAGAAGAATTAGGATGCTCTGGTTTTCACGAACATTCAATGGATGGCGAAACAGTTTATATGCCATGTTCAAATATGGATGATTACACAAGAATTACAGGTCAAGAGCACGAGTCAGAAGATAATCCATCATTGACTTATGCAGGTAAGATTTCAAGTGAAACTGATACAGAAATCAGCACTTCTACTCAACAGGGTAAAAGGCTTGAAGAACAAGCCCTATCTTCTCTTGAGGAGATTAAGGCATTTACAGAGAGAATAGAAGATCTTGCTCTTCTAAGAAACTCTGAAAAGAAAACAATGAGTTCAAAATCAACTGAATTATTGTCTAAGTATTTACAGGGTTTGAATGCAATCTATAACAGATTGGATGATGTCTTGGAAACACATGGATATGATGAGGTTTCTGATGATGAACTCTTTTTGGAAGTTCAAAAGAACATTTTTAAAAACCAATAGGAGAAAAATATAATGGAAACATTAAAACAACTCAGAAATGAGAAAGCTGCTAAATCAAATGAATTAGCAGAAATTTTTGATTCTGTTGAAGAAATGTCTGAATTAACATCCGATCAAAAAGAAGAAATAAAAAGAAGAAATCAAGAACTCGCAGATATTGGCGATTCAATTACTGAATTACAACAGTTAGAGGAAATCAAAGAATCTAACGAAAAGGTAGAAGACAAGGTTGCTAAAACAGCTCCTATCTATCAAGAGCCAGAAGTTGAAAAAGCACCAAAATCTATGGGGCAACAATTTCTTGAGTCTAATGCGTACAAGAGTTTCGTAGATCATGGATTAACAAATATTCCATTTGAAACAAAAACTACTGTAACAACTTCAGTATGGACTAGAGATACAATCTATCAACAGGTTATTCCTGCAATAGAGCCAGATCCTAATCCAGCATTAGATCTTGTAGATTCTATTAACACAGATCAAACAACTTATTATTTCTTACAAGAGGGATCAACAAACAATGCAGCCGAAAAAGCAGAGGGAAGTGCAGCACCAGAGGATGCTTTCACTTACACAGCAGTTACTGCTCCTGTTTCAAAATTCATTACAACTCTACCTATAACAGCAGAGTTGCTTGAAGATCAAGCAGGTGCTCAAGCATATTTTGATGGCAGATTAGCAAATCATGTTATGCAAAGACTAGAAAAGCAGTTCCTTATCGGTGGAGCAGTTGCACCAAATATTAGAGGATTAACTCAACATGCTGGTATTAATACAATTACATACACAGCAGGAGCATTTCCGGCAACTGCTGGAGGTAAGTTGAGAACAGTTTTGGATGGAATCAAAGATGTTGAGGTAAATGGTAAATTGAGCCCAGATGCAGTTCTTATGAGCCCAGCAGCTTATAACGCACTTGTAGCTCAAGTAGATGGTAATAACAACTTCATGTTAGGTGCATCAGCATTAGCTGGTACTCCTACCATTTGGGGATTACCTGTAACAAAATCATCTCAAATCGGTGGAGCAGTTGGAACTACTATTGATGTAGTTGTAGGTGCTTTCGGTGGATCTTTAGCAGCTAACCATGTGTTTAGAAGAGGTATGGAACTTTCCATCTCTGAAAATGCAGCAGATGGCGACTTTGGAAAAGATATATTGACAATCAAAGCATCATTACGATACACATTGGCAGTATATAAACCACAGGCATTCACAAGAATCAACGATATAGAATAAATTTATGGAAGAGCAGAGTCATACTTTTGTGTTAAAGACAGAGGTAGTGGACTCTGCTATCCATATACAAAAGGAGAAAAACATGAAAATTGTAGAAAAAGAAAATCAAATGGTTTGGAAAGATAACAAGACCGGGAAAATGCAACAGGGTAAAGAATGCCCATTTACATCCGGAGTCTTAGTTGCTGGAATGGGAGATGAAATTCCAAGTGGTATCACAAAAAAAGCAGCAAAGAAACCAGAAACAAAAGCAGTAAAACCTAAAGAAAATAAGTAAGCTATATGTGGTTTGATGATCCTTTATTGGATGATCTTGATGAGGAGTTAGATGAGCCATCAGTACATGGACAAGAGCGAACTAAAGACATTTCTTGGAATGTCTGGAACAGCTCAAGATAATAATTTAGATTTTGCATTAGATGCTGCAAGTGCAGCTATTGATGATTTTTGTGGAAGAGTATTTTACAAAACAGATGTGCAAGATAGATTTTATGATTGTGAGTTCACAGATTTTGTGATGGTTGATGATATTGCAACAACAACAAATCTAGTTGTAAAGACTTTGAACTCTGATGGCACAGATCACGAAACCTTAACATTAAATACTGATTTTTATTTATATCCTCATAATGCAGCAAACTTAGATCCAAAGATGCCATTTGATAAAATAGTTATGGCAATAGAGGTAAGTGGTAAAGTCTTACCAACTAAATATCCAAGAGGATTGAAAGTTACTGCGAGTTTTGGGTTTCCGGTGCAGTCTGGAAGTGAAACAGTACCGGCAGCAATACAACAGGCAACACTTATACAAGCTGCTCGGTTTTTCCAGAGAAAGAATAGCCCAATGGGATTTAGTGGCAATCCCGAAACAGGCAATGCACCGGTTATTTTTCTATCAGAGTTAGATCCTGATGTAAAGACACTTTGCAAAAAGTTCAAGAAAAAAACTGTTACATTATCAGCAGGGCGACCATTCGTAGGTATTACGCAAGTAAATAGGAATAGGATTTATGGAGCATGAAACTTACATTAAAAGGTGCTCTTGATTTAAGTAGGTCAATAAATAATCAATCTATTTGGAACAAAAGATCAGTAGATTTTTTTAATGATTTAGGTAGAGATTTAGTTCAGGATGCAAAAGATAGATTAAGACTTCCACCATCTCCACAATCAAAATCTAGTAAATCAACAGGTAAAGCACAAAGATCAATATATTTTAAAAAACTAGGAAACACAAATGTGCTTAGAATGTCAAAGGGAATAAGTCTTGCTACTTCAGCACCATACGCACCTTTTATTCATGGTAAGCCTATATATAGAAGTTTTAGACCAATAAAGAGAACAAGACCATTTTTCCCACCATACAAAGAGGGATCATCTTTAGCTGCATGGGCAAAAAGAGGGCAGCCAAAGATGAACGCTTTTTTAGTTGCAAGAAAAATTAGTAAAACAGGTCTTAAAATGAAACCATTTATTGGAGGTACAGTTTTTGAAAGAGAGAAAGAGATAAAGGACAGAGGCGAACAAATGTTAGAAAAGATCGCACAAGATATTGCTAGGAGCATAAACTAATGGCAACATTTTCAAGTATTAGAGATGGACTCAAAACAAGACTTGCAACAATATCAGGTGTTACAGTTTACGATACTGTACCTGATTTTTTAGATCCTCCAGCAATAATTATTGCTCCTTTCAATACTCTTAGCTTTGATACAACAATGGCAAGAGGTGCTGATACTTATGACATACCGATAGTTCTTTACATACAAAGAGTTGATGCTGCGAGTGCTCAAGATTCACTAGATGCCTTTTTGGCAAGTAGTGGAGGCTCTAGTGTAAAGGCTGCAATAGAGGGAGATCCAACATTGGGAGGTGCAGCAATGTCTGCTAGAGTGGTATCAGCAACAGATTATGGAGAGTACGAAGTATCACAGGGTACTGTATATCTCGGAGTAACATTTAATATTGAGGTAATAGGATGAAAATAGAAATATTAGTAGGAAGTAACTATCCAGATGGCAAAGAAGAAAAAAGAGTTGAGCCGGGAGATGTTGTAGATGTTCCAGATAAAATAGCCAAAAGTTTGATAAAGAATAATGCAGCAGTAAAATTTGATAATGCAAAGAAAACTAAAACAACTAAAAAAAGAGCTAGAAATGAGGATGGTAGTTTTAAGGCAGATGATCCAGAAACTCCTGAAAATGAGGCTTGGGAGGTAACTGAATAATGCCTACTTTCAGTCATGGTAAAGATGCAGTTGTATTACTAGATAATACAAACTTGAGTACAACTCTTTCTGATGTATCTGTTTCTTTAACATCTGATGTTTCTGAAACAAGTACATTCTCAACAAGTAGTAAGACTTATATTGCAGGTTTGAAAGATGGTACTGCAACTGCATCTGGTTATTTTGAAACATCTTCGCCTGATTCTGATGCTGAATTTTTAGCACAGTTAGGAAGTACAGGCTCTGCTTTCTCAATAGCTCCGACAGGATATACAAGAGGCAATCCAGCAACACTAGGTAAGGTTATAGAAACATCTTACGATAGATCAGCAGATGTTGGAGGAGTTGTATCAATAGCAGTAGCTTTTCAGTTTAGTGATGATTTTTTTGATGGTAAAAGTCTTGTAGCTCCAGCAGCTTTTACTACCACATCAACTGAAACATCAGTTGATTTTGGAGCAGCAGGTACAAATGGAGGTGGAGGAAGTTTGCATGTAATAGCAGCAAGTGGATCTTCTCCAACATTAGATGCCAAAATACAAACAAGTGCAGATAATGCCTCGTTTTCTGATTACATAACATTTGCACAGAAAACAGCAGTAGGATCTGAATTTAAAACAAGTACAAGCAATCCAGCACGATATGCAAGAGCTGTATTAACAATAGGAGGATCAACTCCTAGTTTTACAGTTGCTATTAGTTTTGGACAGGGATAATAAAGGAGAATAATGCCTACATTTACACATGGAAAGAATGCAGCATTTAAGTTTGATGATTCTGGAGGTACGATCAGAGATGTATCTAATGTCTTAACAGATGTAGCAGTATCAAGAACAGCAGATGTTGCAGAGGTAAGTGCATTTTCAAATAGCTCAAAGGCTTTCGTGTCTGGGCTAAAAGATGGAACTATAACACTTACAGGCTCTTTTGATGCAACAGTCAATGGCTATCTTACAGGTATTCTAGGATCAGAAGTTGATTTTGAGTTCTATCCAATAGGAACTACCGGAGGAAATCCAAAGGCTAGTGGTAAAGCAATTCTAACCTCTTATGACAGAACACCTGATATTGGAGGAGCAGTTGGATTTTCAGCAGCTTTTCAAATTACAGGAGATGTTACAGAGGGAACTGCTTAAAATATAGATTAACAATAAAAGGAGATCTATATGAAAAGACTTAAGCTGGATGATATTCAGAATGCTCCTGATTTACCAACAAAAGAAATAGAACTCCCGGAATGGGAAGTATCGGTTGTTGTTCAGGGATTAAGTAAAGCAGATGCAGTTGAAATCAACAAAATAGCAGAAGATGAGAATGGTGTCAGAGATGACACACAATTTGAAAAAGAACTCCTAATGAAAGGATTGAAAGATCCAGAGTTAGAAAGTTTGTCTGATGTTGATAAGTTCTATGAAAAAGCTACACCAGCAATGATAGATAAGATAATTATGGGTATCTATCAATGTATGGCTTGGACAAAGGGGGAACAGGCTGATATAGCCGAGCAGTTTCCTGAACAATAAAGAACTTGCATTTGAGTTTCGTTTAGCTATGGATCTAGGTATGACAGTTGATACCATGAGGAAATCAATGTCAGTTAGAGAATTTGAGTCTTGGAAACTATACTACTTAGATAAGCAGAAAAAAGAACAAAAGGCATTGACAGAGGCAAGAGCAAAGCAGAAACTTAGGAAATAATGGCAAGAGCATCACTAGAACTAATAATGAAACTTATCGGAGTTGATAAAGCCGGTAGGCAACTAGATGATTTCTCCAGAAGTACAAAAAAGGTTGATACAACTGTAAAAAATACTGCAAAATCAAACAAACAATTTGCAGCAGGTATGTCATCTCTTTCTAAGGGTGCAATAGCTGGTGCAGCTTTGTTTGCAGGAAAACAACTTCTTGATTTCTCTTTAGCATCTATTCAGGCAGCTAGTGCAGCTCAAGAGGCATCAGGTGCATTTGGAACTACATTTGGAGATGAGGCAGCAAAACTAGGAGAAGAACTCTCAAAAAATGCAAATCTTTTCGGTTTGACTACATCAGAGGCAAAACAGCTTGTAGGTGTTTTTGGTGCTGTGGCACAGGGTATAGGTTTTACACAATCAGAGTCAGCAGATCTATCTTCAAGATTATTTACTCTTGCAGGAGATATTGCCTCATTCAATAATGTCAGTCAGGGTGCTCTCCCGGTACTTCAAGCATTTCGTAATGCGATTGTGGGAGAAAGAGAATCATTAGCAACTTATGGTATCAAAGTTCTTGAAACAGAGGTACAACAAAAAGCATTGAATATGGGATTGGCTGATACAGTTGCAGCATTGACTATTCAAGACAAAGCTCTTGCAACAACAGAACTTATATTTGAAAAAGCAGCAGTACAGATCGGTAACGCAGAAAGAGAGTCAGAGGGTTTTGCAGCACAACTTCTACAAACAAGAGCAGCTACAACAGAACTCAAAGAGGAGGTAGGTGCAGAACTTTTACCAGCAGCAGGAGAGCTTTTAAATATATTTAACAATTTTGTTGAGGATGTAAGCCCAGCAGTTGTGAAAGGTTTTGGATTTATTAATGATGCAATACTTATAAGCATTGATGCGACAGAAGAGGCAGGAAACATTTTTACTAATCTTGTAAGAGATTATATCTTAGGTCAAAAAGCATTGAGAGGTAATGCTGATGCACAAGAAGAGTTTTTGAAAGCTACTGAAAAAACAAATGAGATACTTAATGAACAATCAGTACAAATAATTTCAAATACCGGGTTTTCACAAGATTTCACTAACTTACTTGGAATGATGAGTAAAGCAAATCTTGGTCTTTTTATTAGTCAGCAAAAAACAAGACTTGGAACATTAACAAATGAAGTACAACAAAAGAAATTAGCCGATACACTTAAATTCAAAGTTAATCCAATATTTGGAGAACAAAACTCACTATTGCTTACAAATATTGCAATAGAATCAGAGAGAGCTAAATTACAACAACTTATTGCCACAGGTGCAGCAGATGTTGCAGAGGCAACACAACTTAGAAACCAAGCTGCAAGAGATGTGGCTAGATTGACACTTGAAGAGAATCTTAGAGATGCAGAGGCAGCAGTAAGAAAAAATGAACTAACTACACAAATTGGTATTTTAACTAGAGCACAAGAATCAGGTAAAAATGTAACAGCAGAGTTAGCTTTAGCACAAGCCGAACTTGCATTAGTTGAGGATGAATTGATAAACGATTCTCCTTTACTTATTGCAGCAAGAGAAAGATTGGAATTAGCAGAAGATAAATTAACAGCAGCTCTTGCAAGAGAAGAGGCAAAAAGAAAACAAGTAAGAGATCAACTTATAGGAGAAATAGGAGATCTTGATGCAAATGCTGCTGCGAAAGAAAGAAACAGGAAAAAAACAGAAGAACTAGCAAATGAGATTGCTATTGCAATTAGATTGTTTAGAGAGTTAGAAAGAATGAGTATTGACTTATCTCCTCCAAGTGCTCCACCTCCTGATGAAGATCCTTTTATACCACCAGAGCCAGATCCCGGAGATAATCCATTTGTTTCAGATCAAAGTAACATTTCTGGAGGTGGCACAACAACAGGTAATGGTAATCAAGAAGTAACAGTTGTTGTTGAGCTTTCAGATACAGCAGAGGACTTTTTAACTACAACACAAAAGAGTGTAAACAAAAAAGGTTTCTCAATAGTCTAATGAGTGTTGCATTTGATTCTAATGTAACGCTTACAGTTGAAATAGCGTTTGACTCTAATCCTCTGGATTCATCACAAACTTATACAGATGTTTCTGCTTTTCTTAGAAGATTTAGTATCCAAAGAGGTAGGGCAACAAACTTATCACAATTTAATCCGGGAAGTGCAACTGTTGTATTAGATAACAGAGATAATAGATTCTCTCCAAATCAAACAACACATTATTATGATTCAACAAACAATAGATCCAAAGTACAGCCACTTAAAAAAATAAGAATAAAAGCTGCTTTTGGTGGCACAACTTACATAATCTTTTCAGGTTTCGTTGAGAACTTTCCAGCTAATTATCCCGGACAGGGAACAGATGCAGAAGTCAAAATCAAATGTATAGATGCTTTTAAATTATTCAACAATACAACATTAGATGGTTTTGGTTGGAATCTAGGAATATCAACTCTTGGCGTTACAACACGACTTACACTCACACAAGCACAAGAATTATCATCAGTAAGAGTAAAAAACATTCTTGATTCGTTTGGATATAGTGAACAGCAAATATCAACAGGTCAATTAGAGGTACAAGTACAGCCATCAACAGATACTGTACTTGCAGCTTTAAGAGCTGTTGAGTTGGCTGAAAATGGTACATTTTTCATAGCAGCAGATGGTAAAGCAACATTCAGAGATAGAAATTTCAGATTAACAAATACAACTACTCCAGCAGCTACTTTTGGTCAGGGAGGTGGAGAACTCAATTATGTTGATATAAAAAGCAGTTTTGATGATGATAAAATTGTCAATACTGTACAAAGAACAAGAACAGGTGGTAGTAAACAAACAGCAGTTAGTTCTGATTCAGTAGATAGATTTGGTAGTAATGTTCTCACACAATCAGGCACTTTGAATGTTTCTGATGCAAATGTATTGAGTATTGCTGAACAATTAGTTGTTGCAAATGATATTCCACAAACAAGAATTGAATCTTTATCTTTTACTCCCAAAGCAAATACTAGCCTTTGGACAAAAGCTCTTGGGCTTGATCTAGGTAGTTTTGTTGAGGCTAAGGTAACAACAGGAGCAGGTACAACTGAAACATTTGAATTATTTATTGAAAGGATAAAACACACAGTAGATGCTACAAATAAGAGTTGGAATTGGTTTATTGGTCTATCTCCAGCAGAAACCGGAGCATGGATTTTGGGAGTTTCAAAGTTAGGAATTGATACAAACATAAGTTATACTTAAAAAAATAAAGGAGAATTATGGCAGCCGGTGGATGGTTTGATTGGACAACAGGAGATCTAGTAACCGAGTCTAGGTTTCAAGACATACAAGACTCTCTAGTATTTATATTCAGTTCAGAGAGTGCAGCAAATAGTGCCTTAACAAACAAAGTTGAGGGAACAATATTCTATGATACAGGAGCAGATCGTATCAAAGCATGGAATGGATCAAGTTGGATTGCAGCAGAACTTGGAGATATTGAGGCTGTTACAACTTCTTCTACATCAGGTTTATCAGGTGGTGGCTCATCAGGATCTATCGCACTTCAAATTGCACCAAGTCAAGCAACTTCGGCAACAGTTGCATCAGGAGATATTGTCTTGATTGGAGATGCAGATGACAGTAATAACCTAAAAAGAACAACTGCTGGAGATATAGCCAATCTTGCTGGTGGTGTAACATTAGGATTAGTATTAGCTCTAAGCTAGAAAGGAAAGTAAATTGGCAGATGTACTAGAGGGCGTAGTTGGAACACTAGGAACT
>VTLG01011841.1_pt1 | contig 13080 bp, 12 predicted proteins | sample 4694571 | NCBI WGS metagenome assembly VTLG01 (sample SAMN12604809, study PRJNA352737) | marine metagenome | biome: ENVO:00000447; feature: ENVO:00000209|ENVO:00000569|ENVO:01000036; material: ENVO:00002151; isolation source: viral sequences binned using virsorter ... | reverse complement strand
TTTACCACCAAAAACATTGATACCGGCTCTTTGTGAAAGAACTCCTTGTTCATTAACTTCATCCATGGCCATATCTTTAAAAGCTTGTTTCATTGCTTTCAATTCCATTTCTTTATCGTGAGTTGTTTGTTTTGTTTTCTTACTAACATTTTTTACTGAACTTGATTTTGCTTTTCTACCACTACCTTTACCACCTTCTTTTTGTTGGTGTTTTTCCATTACACTATTTAGTGTTGGTAAAGGTTCACCAAACTTTCTTTCCCAAACTTTAGCTTCTTTTAATAATGATTTAAGTTTCATTCTATTCTCCTTTACTTCTTTCATATTTGGTAAGTGTTTTCTATCCATTTCTATCGCCCATTTGTTAGACCATCGAAAATCAGCATAATCATTACCAGTTTCGTGAGCTGCCATTTTCTGACTTGAATCCATTAAATATTCTGATTCATCTTCTAATTTTGAAGTAAGAGTTCCAGGTATACGCTTTCCTGGATTTTCTTTCATCCATTTATTTCTAATTTTTTCAATTTTTTCTTCAAGTTTTAACATAAATATATAATAATCATCTGATGTGTGGTTTTTATTTCTATACTTTTTATCCATTTTTTCTTTAAATTTAGGATTTTTTTCTGCAAAATCATCAAACCAACTCTCGTCTCTTGGTTTGAATATTTCATCTTCTGATTTTTCTTTTTTAGGTGACATATCAATACCAACATTGATACCTTTTTCATCATACCCGTCTTGATAGTAAAAATCTTCTATATCATCATCATCCATTTCATTACCATCAGCGTCAAACATTTTTCCGTCTTTTATTTTAACTCCATTTAAATCGTGTTCACCTTTCATTTTTCTAACATCAATTACGAATTGTTGTGGATTATCTGATTTAAGATTTTTAGATGTATCTTTAGGTTTACCTGTTTCCGGGTCAACTGCAGTCATTTGTTTCTGAAATAATGATTTACCTTTAACTTGTTTATCAGATTTCTTTTTATCCACAGGTTCTGATTTACCAGCTTTTATAGCTTTATCTCTTGCTTCTTTGGATTTATAAACAACTATTCTACCAGTCTCTTTAGACTTTGCTTTGAATGTTTTTTCTTCTTTTAATATGTCTTGTAATTTAATCATTTCTTTCCTTATAAATAATCAACTGCTTTTAATTTCATAATATTTCTACAATCATTAACTACTGTTTCAGCATATCGATTTACATACTCATCACTACGCATCATTGCACTTCTATTAGCTTCTTGTAAATAAGTTGAATAATCTCTAAATAAATTTTCTGACCTACTTGCGATATCACTTGCTGCTCTGTATTGTCTATCTGAAAAATATGATGCTCCATATTCTTTTTTATATCTTTTTATCGCTTTTTTGATTGCTGGACTTTTAGCTTCAAGAACTTCTTTCAACATTTTTTGAAGATGTGTAGTTGCTTTGTTAACCATTGTTTTAATTTTTTTAGGGTCGTTCTTCATTTTTGCAACAGCTTTAGAATATCTTTCTTTCTGTTGTTTTCCAAACTCTTCGGCTGAAGTAAATTTAGATGCTCCATATCTTGCAGCTTGTCTTAATTTTCCTTTCTCTGTAGCTCCCATATATTCAGCATCTTTAGATAAATCTAAATGATACCACATTAAAGCAGGAATTTCTTGAATTGCTTTTAAACTTCTGTATCCGAATTCGTCTAATCCAACCATTTGTTTTGAATAACTATCTACTTCACCTGCTGTTCCAATCTCTGCTTTACGATAACTATTACCCATATATAATGCTTTTCCGTCTTTAAGAACTGCGATTAGTCTTCCTTTTGTGATACCAACATAAACTTTACTACTACTATAATAACCTTGTCTCTTTTTACTTGGTAAATATTCTATATTTTTACCAGCGATTGCAAAAGCAATTCCTTTTTTCTTTGGTGTTCTTAATCTTTCAATTTGATGGTCTTCAACTTTATCCCACTCAATACCATATTTTTTTGCTGTGGCTGAAAAGAAATCACGATTTATTCTTGAACTAGCTATTTTTCTCAAAGTATCACTTTGGAAAACTTCTGTTAATAGAGAATTTTTTACATCTCTTATTTCTTCACGAATTATTTGTTTTAGTTGTTCTACTTGTATTTTCATTTCTTTACCTTAAGTTTTTTAGATTTCATTAGTTTAACACCAGAATTAATTGCTGATTTAAACTCTTTTGGATTGGTTTGGAACATATATAATACTCTACCCATTTCATATTCATCAATTAAATTTGATAATACTTTTTTTTGAATATTGTTCATACCTCTTGACATTTCCCAAAAGTGTTCATCTCCATAACTTCTTTCGTTAATAGATTCTTTTATTATACTTTTGTAAACTGACATTTATTTTTCCGTAATGATATCGTGTATTAATTGTTCTGTTTTACACCAAATTCCACAATCTGGTCTTTGTTCATATTGTTGATTTTTATCAACTGATTCATTTACAGGTGATAGGAATGCTCCGTGAGTTGAAGGATTTGATACAAAGTCAAATGCTATTAACTCAAAATCTGGTTGAACTTGTTGACTTCCGTCACCAACTGATTCAACTGAACCTAAACCTCTTGAACTAATTCCTAATTTAATTCCTGATTTGAATAATTCTTTTAAAATATTTCCACTTGGTGTTCCCAATACTTCAACAGTACCTACCAAATCATCACCATTAAAATGCATTTCAGTTACATTATGTGATGTGTTTTGTAAATTTACTACTGAACTATCTGGGTGGTCTAATTCACCAAGTGCTCTTTTTTGATTGATGAAGTTTTCTGTATATTTTTTTGCTTCTCTCATCAATAAATCTTTTGGATATACTCTACCATTTTGATTTTGTGATTCCGCTCTTTGTAAAACACCTTTTACAACTAATTTTCCATCATTTGTTTTAATGGATTCATTAATTTGTTGAGATGATATTTCAAATGGTAAATAATCTACTATTAATTGTTTCATTGTAATTTTCCTACTTTGTTTGCTAATTTTACTAATCTTTCTGAAATCTTTCCTAATGCTTTATGAGTTGTTTTCCAATAATCTGTTGTATCTACTTTTAACTCATTTTTTAATCTAACACTCATATCAATTGTTTTTGATAATCCGTTTAATGAATCTCTTACTTCTCTCATTGAACGACCAATTTTTTGTTTTGGTGATAATGATTCATCATTTCTCCATTGATGATATTTTCCTTCATTTATACCAGCTATTAGGTGACCTTTTAAAGTTTGATGAAGTTTGGTGATTTCTTGTTCAGCGTTTAAGATAGATTCATAATACTTATTATAGTTTCTACGACTAAGTGTTTTATCACCGATTTTCATTATTTTTATATATTGTTGTCTAAGTATTTTTAATTTCTTTAATACTTTGTTAACCGCATCAACTTCTTTTCCAACAACTTCGTTTAATTTGTTTTCATTCATTTTAACAAATCCAGTTGAGTTTGTTGCTATTTCATCTTCTTTCTTTTTATCTTGAGCTCTTTTTTTCTTTGATTGAAAAGCGTAAGGTGTTTTTGGTGGCCCCTCACCTCCGTCTAAATTACCGGTCATTGAGGCTTCTTCAATATTTTCTGACTTTCTCCAACCACCACCAGCGGCTTTGTATTGTTTTGCTGCCCAAGCATTAGCATAAGCACTTGGATAGACATCAAATTTCTTTTTAGCTTGTGATTTATAATAAGACCATTTTGAAGGATTAGTCGGTGTGTTTTTTTCTACAAATAAGTTAATTCTTTCTTCAAGCTCTTTTTCTTTACGAGTATTAAGATTGTCGTATTCTACTAACTCTTTTCTGATAGCTTGTCTTAACTTTTCTTTAAGTTGTTTTAGTTTTTTGGACATCTTTCAATTCCTTTATAAGTTCATAATATCGCATTAAAGTAACAACTTGGTTATCTTTAACGACTGATTTGGTTGTAAAGTTTTTTGCTTGATTGATAGCTTCAGTTAACTTTATTTTTACCACTTTATCATTTACTTTTTTGAGTAATGGTTTTAACTCGTTTACAACCTTTATTATTTCTTCATTTATGAACTCCCCAAAAGAATTTGAATTAGATACATTATTAATGTATTCTTTAAGAAGTGATTTTTGTGATTCTGATAAATTGGAATATTTTTTGTTGAATTTATCAACCAAAATTTCGTATGATAATAATTGAGTATCTCTTTCCTCTTTTCTCAAAGTTTCTGATATTTGACTTGGTTTTGCTGTTTTTGGTTTAGAAGTGATACCCTCTAAAATAGTAAATCTTGTATCAACAACTTGTTTTGGATTAAAATCTATTTTTGTTGTTTCTGCTAAAAACAATTTATAGATAGATGCTAAAGTTTTATAATTTGATACTCTTGTATTAAAAAAGTCTTTAGCTGTAAAAGTTTCTGAAATTTCTTTGATTAAATTATATTTTTCTAATTTTAATTCTTTATTACTGATTCTTTGTCTTGTTTTTACTACGGCTTCTAATAATTTTTCTGCTCGTCTTTCATCTTTATAAGAATTAGTTAAAAGTATATCGTAAAGTTCTTTTTCTTTACCTAATGCGGTATTTTCGTTGAAGTATTTCTTCAATAAATTAACCGACTTTGATTCTCTTCCATCTAAAATATCTGCGGTAACTTGTCTTGTTAAAATTTCAAATAGTAAACCTGTATTTTTTATTTTAGAATGTTTTATTTTTTGGGACATATAAATTCCTTACTCCGTTTGCAAACACCAATTTAATTATTGATATATTCTATCAATTATAAATATAAAGTTTGTAAATTATTTATCAATTAATTATCACTAATAGACGAAGAAACCTCTTTTTCGTATTCCTCTTCTACATCTACCGTTTCATTTAGTATTTTCTTGTCAACTTTAGACTTTAGTTTGTCTAAACCTAATGATTCTCTATACGCTTTACCGTATTTTGGACTGGAACTACTTGCTTTTTTCCTATCGTGTTTCCCTAATGGGTCACGACCTCTTGCACTTCCGTCTTTTCCGTAGTGTGGCATCTCTTTTGGTCTACCAGCACCTTCCCAACCGCCTTCAGGAGAACCACCTTCTGGTCCTAATTCAGTTCCAGTTCTACTTGCGAGTTCTTCTTCACCTTGTTGTTGTTCCTCTTCTGCGGCTTGTTTAGGGTCATTACCCTCTGTCTTAATTGACTCATACCTAAATTCTGTTTTTTTGTCTTCTACAATCTGATTTTCAAAGTTTTTAATTTCTTCTTCTGAAAATCCAAAAATTTGTTTATACGCCCAATCTTTAGATGTTACTGAATTTTCTGCAGTTAAATCATTGAACGCTGTAATTCGTTGTCCTAACAACTCTAATTTTTCTTGTTCATAGATTTTAGATGGATTTGTTAATTCAATTTCAAAATCAACTAAATCTGCATCAGTATATCCTTGTGAGTATAAATGAACGATACCAATCTTGGTTAATTCACTAACCAATATTCTTTGTATTCTTTCAATGGTTCTTGCGAAACGAACATCTTCTGCCGCTAATGTAGCTTTAGATTCAGTTGCTTTCTCAGCATAACCATAGAAAGGCTGTGGTATCTTTAATGAAGCTAATAATTTGTTTCTTAAATATTCAATATCTTCTGTTGTTTGATATTCTAATCCAGCAAGATTTTCAATCTTTGTTCCACTATCTCCACCACGAACAGGTAAGAAGAAATCTTCTGTGATATTTTGCATATTATATTTTAAATTGTATTGTCCAGAGTTTTCATCTATAACAGGAGCTTTCTTCATTTGTCCTACTATTTTTTGCATATATTGGTCAACCTCTGCTGGTGGTATATTACCAATATCAATGTTGAATATTCTCTTCTCTGGAGCTCTCATAATTCTATGGATTAACATAGCGTCTTCCATAAGTGATAATTGTTTCCATACTTTTCTACCACCCTCTAACATAGAACGGCCGTATGGTAAGAAGTTTGAATCGGAAATCATTCTAAAGTGAGCTATTTCATAATTTTCAAATTCGGTTTTCATACCTTGATTTGTTTGTCTTATATCTCCACTTTCCAATACAAACCTTGTATAATAAGGATTTTCTGGGTCTTCTCCCTCTACTCTATTTACATCATAACTTGATAAAGGTTCAACATTGGTAATACCAAACTTTTCACTAATATCCAATTTCAAAAAGAAATCACCATACTTACATAAGTTTCTTGTCCACGGGTATAGATTAAACTCAATGTTTAAAATATCATAATATAAATTGTGTAAAATATCGTGTATTTGATTATTATCAGAATTGATAGTAAGAATATCACCATACTCTGATTTTAGTGTTGTTTCGTCTGCATAAATATCTAATGCGGATGCTACTAATGGGTCAGAATCCATTGCTTCATAATCCCTAAATAATCCCAATCTCATTGTTTTCTGATACAATGATTGGTTATATCCACTCATTCCGTGTGGACTCTTATATAAACGGGAATATCTATCGACTAAATCTTTCCCTGCGATACTTTGAACTTGTTGTGTATCTGCTATTTTTAATCGTCTTCCACCAACATTTCTTACAATTACATTTGTTGAAAACAATCTTCTTAATCTACTGAATAAATCTCTATCGGCCATTTTTTACCTCTACTTTATTAACCAAGTTAAATCTTCTTTTTCCCCTTTTACTTCCATTTCCCAAGAATCGTTTTTGTTCGGTTCTGGTTTATAGACAGCTGGATTTTGTGATATACCACTTATTGCTCTTTTAGAAAGTTCTATACCTTCACTTCTCAATCTTAATGCGGTATCTCTAACCCAAAGGGCTATTGCGAAAGACATTACCAAGTCATCATTATATCCTTGTAGTGCTTCCGCTCTATTACCATTATAAATAAATACGAACAACTCATCAATTAATCTTTGTGAGTGAACATTAACTGATTCTTCTCTGAACATTTCCTCTAACTTTGCAACAATTAAAGGTCTTGTCTTTTGTGTAGTGCTAAATCCAGGAACCATATTTCGTTCTTGAGCTCTATATTTATTTGTCATTTGATGTTGAACATCAACATATTGCAAATCTTTACTTGTATAAAACAAGTTTTCATATTCTCTATCGATAACTTGTTGGATTGCTGCCCAACCAATGTTGTTATTCTCAACTACCAATAAAGCGTTATTATATTCGGTAGCTACATTTACTAACATATTACCAAAATCTTGTGTAGAGATTTTTCCTCTATATTCAGCTACTTGTTCCAATGTTTCCACATCTATAATATGAAACGCTGAATAATCAGTTCCATCACCTCTACTAACATCGGCACTCACCACATAGTTTTTTGTATAGTTTGGTGGTTGCCATATCCAATAGTTAGAATCTACACCTCTTCTCTCCATTGGTTCTCTTACATCATTTTCTCTAATCCTTTCAAGTATCAAACCATCGATTACTGAACGACCAGATGTGATAAAATCACAATCACACTCTTGTGCGGCTAATGAAGGCCCTAATAATTTATCTTGTTCTTTTCTCCAACTTTCATCTCTGTCTGGGTGTAATGACCAATGTAGTTTAATAAAATTAAAATCATTTACACCATTTTCAGCATCCATCCAAGTTTTATGGAAAAAATTACCCACACCATTTGGTGTAGAGATAATTAAAGCTTTACCACCAGTCGCAAGTGTTTGTTGTGAAGCGGCCCATATTGTATCAATTTTATCAATAAATGCTGCCTCATCAATAATAAGTAATGACAATGCTTCAGAACGACCTGATTCTTCAGAACTCGCTACCGCTTTAACTTGAGAACCATTCTTATATCTTAACGATAATTTATTGTCCTCAACACAAGGTTGTTTTAACCAAGCTGGTAAGTTAGCATGCATTACTCTAACTTTTGTTACTAAATTCTTTGCTGTATCTTGTTTTGTAGCGATAACCAAGATATTTTTATCTTGTTGAAATGTCATCATCCACAACGCATATCCAGCAGTTAATGTTGATAAACCCAATTGACGAGCTTTTAAAACGACATTATAGTCGTTCTGCATAAAAGATTTTAATGATTTTTCCTGAAAATCGTATAAGTTAAAATTAACTTTACCTCTAACAGGGTGTTGGATTATTCCATACTTTCCCAAAAAATAAGTTGGGTCTTGTGCACACTTAGCATATTCTCTTTTAATGGCTTCTTTTAATTGTTTTTTATCACTCATTAATCAACTATTTCACCGGCAAGTTTTATGGAAGCTGAAGTTGCAATTACACCAAATGTAAAATACAACCATTTATTCTCATACCACTTTGGTTTTATGAGTTTAATTTGCTTCTCATATAAAACTTCACGGTCTTTTAATATATTTACTTGTTGAGTTTTAAATGAAATTAACATAGAATCAATTTGTGTTTGATTCTCATATTTTTTCATTAACTCAGAGTAAATACCTAATTGCTCCGATTGGTTCTCTACTGTTTGTTCAAGTTCCTTAACCTTATTACCCATATTTACCACTTCTTCTTCGGTAAAGGTATAGGTTTTGTCTTGTGAAAAGAGTAGGCCAATCAAAGTCAACGATAATATTAATCTTTTCATACTAATTACCTTTATTTACTAAAATTTTTTAAAAAATCTGCAGCTTCATCGGCATCACCTTTTTCAAAAGTCTTTTCCATTTCTGTTGTTTTCTTTTTAGAAATAGTAAGTTTTCTTTTTAAAGAAGTGATTTCTTTTTTATTTTTTTTCTTGTTTTTTTCAAGTTTGTTGATTTTAGATTCTACATCTTTTTCATCTTTTTTGGATTCATCAATCTTACCTTCGAGTTCTTTTAACTCTTTAGATTTTTTTGCACCCATAAAAGCACCAACAATCGTTCCGATTACTGCTAACATTCCAAGTAGTTTTTTAAACATTATTTTCTCCTTACCTATAAATAGTTAGTTATATGTTTTCTTTCATTTTTTTCAAGTCTTTTATGGCATCATCAGCAAGTTTATTTAAAGCTTTTTCATTAACTTGTGCTTTTTCAATCTTAACCTCTGGGTCTTTAACACCAACATTATAAATTTGGTCAACTGGTCGTTCAGTTCTCCATTGTTCTATACTCTGAATCATATCTTCAATCCAACCTTTTTGATTGTTCTTTGCTCTTTCAGTTGCCCACTCATCATACTTTCCTTCAAGTCGTAATTTGTGTTCAAAGTCTATTTGACAATCCCAACAATGTTCAAACAATCTCCAAAACTTATCATCAAGTTTTTTCTTCATTGTTTTTTTACATTTAGGACAAAACAAAGGCATTCTTACTGATTGCATTATCTTACTTAATTCAGATTCTCTTGTTTTTCCACCAAGATTTTTTTCTTGTTCTCCTTGATATCCAACCATACTTCTTTTTTCTGTTGGTTTTCCGTCAAGGATATTTTTTAATGCTACATTTTGTCTTTCGGCTTCTTTTGACCTACCTGCCATACTAAAAACTCACTAACCCTAATATTTGATTTACGGGTGCAAAAGCACCAGTAAACTTATAGGTTTTTCCTTTATATTTAAATACTACTCCTTCAACTGGGACTATCTTTTTTAGTCCACCAATTGAATTTAATTTTTCTAATTGTTGTTTTAATGTTTTCATCTTTTTAATATCACCACCAGCTCTAACTTTATTAGATGCTTTTATAATATCTTTTCTAATCTTTTCTACAGCTTTCGTTGGATTAGCTGCAATAAAGTTTGATAAATTTAATAATATATCTGCTCCTACTGCAAAGAAAATCTTCTCGAAAGGTAACATATTTTTCTTTACCATATTTTTATGGTCTTGTTTATCTATATTCATAACCCACTCTAAAAATTTAGGTTGTTTTTTTAAGTCTTTTTTAATATTTGGTATTTTATAACTTTTATCAAAAAACGCCCATCTTTTAGTCAATTTTTTTAAAATTGTTTTAGGAATTGTATAACCAAATTGTTGTCCTGCATTATAAATATATTCTTGCCAAAATGACTGATGATACATACCTAATGTGTCGTTATCACTCAATCCATATTGAGATTGTAACTTATTTACTCTCTTATAATAAATATCAACTTTTTTCCCAAAATCAATTTTTTTTGGTAAAGCTAAAACTTTTGGTTTTATTATCTTAAAATGTTTTCCAATGTCTTGATTTACTTGTTTAATCATACCTTGCAACATTCTACCTGAACCTTTTACTTCTCCAACTGCATTACCATTTTTATCATATTTGATTGAATTGTGAAATTGTAGAATTTGTTTATCATAATCTATTACATTTGATGATGCTGGATAGATAATTTCTAAATTCATAAAGATTTCACCATTCTTAAAAATTTTGTCTTTTTGTTTATCACTTAAACTCTTTATTGCACTTGATAAATCTTTCATAGCAAATACAAACGCATCTCTAATATCACCACGACCACTAAACTTTTTCGCTACTGCATTAATATCAAGTGCGTTTTCTCCACGATTTTTGATTTGTCCTTTGTTTCTTGCGGCTAAAACTTTTCCGTCACGATAAGTAATCATTAAATTCTGTCCGTCTGTTTTTTCTGTTACATCTTCTTCACGATTTAATTTTCCTGATAAACCTAATTTGATAATCTTTTTTAAATCACCAAAAGTTAAATTGTTATCATCAAACGGGTGTTGCATATGTCCATACGCTCCACCTTCTATAATTAATTGAATTTCTTCTGACAAGTCTATTCTTTCTTTTATTGTTCTTTCGTTTTGTGAATATTTAAATTCTCCGTCATAATCAATAACTTTTATAGGAAGTTTTTTACCTGATGCAGTATATGACATTAATCTTGTGTTTCCTGCTAATAAATAATAATCTCCGTTCTTATCTTTCATTGCGATAGGTGGTGGAACTGGTTTTCCACCTTTAATTGCTTTTTCTAATCTATTCCAATCTTTTCCATATTTTTGTGCTTTTTGTTTCCCTAATTCTAATGCATTATCTGATTTTAAAATATCACCAACATCTGTGTTGTCCATAAATTCCATTTTATTTGATTTTAAATAAACACTTCTTGCTGATTTCATTTTTTTAATCATATCATTTTTATCTTTAAAAGCATTTGGAACTATTCCCATAGTTTTTTTATTGTCAAAGTATTCACCCGTTTCTTCTTTATATTGTTCATCAGTATAATTTCCTACTTTAACTCTATTGGACTTATCATCAAGTTTTTCCCAATTATCTTGTTTTTTATTAAATAAGTTTTTTCCTTTTACTTTATCGTCTTTTTTATCTAAAGGTTCTGCTCTACCAGTTTTAATAGCGTTATCCATATTTTCTTTGGACTTGAAAACAACTACTCTACCTGTTTCTTTAGATTTTGCTTTAAATTGTTTTTCTTCTGTCAACTTTCTGAATTTGTTTGTTAACATATTGAAAATACCTTTATCAAAATAACCAAAAGTTTTTTGAAATAACTTTTCTCTTTTACTTCTTTCCATTTTGGAACTACCTAATAAATTTCTTATTTCAGTTCCACTTGTAATACCACTAACTTTTACAGTTGGTGCAGTATAAATATATCCGTGTTCTTTATAACCAAGTAAGTTTCCTTTATTCTTATTATAATCTTGATAATAAGTTAATCCACCTGATTTTTTCTTTCCACCCTTTAATCTTCCTGCATCTTTTGCACCAAATACATAAACTACTGCTGTATCATCTTTGAATTTTTTCAATAAATTATTGGCTACATAAGGAACTCTTTCTTTTACAATTCTATTTTTTGGAATACCCATTTTAACCATATGACGAACTTTTTCTTTAAAATTCATTGGGTGTCTTGGCGGTTGTTTAATACCAGATGTTGTTATATAAACTTTACCGAATTTACTTTGTAAATTTTGAAATACTTTTCTATGATGAGGCCCGAAAGGTTGAAACCTACCAGGATATATTGCTATAACTCTTTTTGCTTTTACTTGTTCCGTTAAGAACGGCGAAATTAATTGTCTTACTAATCTGTTCATTCATTTACCACTTCCTACAAGACCAATAACGAGCTTTATGTCTTGGGCCTGGATTATCACAATTGTGTCTTGCTCTAAAACTTTTTCTCGCTGCTGGGTTAGATTTTCTAATTCTCATTGTTCCACCTTTAGCTTTCCCACCTTGACCAAAGTTGACTTTTATAACATTTCCTTTTGGATTTTTTACATAAACTTTAAATTTCTTAACATCACCTCTCATAGGCTTTCCAAGTTTTACTTTACGACCTTGATACTCTGCTTCTTGTAAATTTTTATCAGTAATGAATTCAAATGTGTATCCGTATCCTTTACCATTTTCTTCATAGTAAATATCTACTTCTTCTTTAACACAATTAGGCACCATTCTATTACCTTTCTTTTTCATACCAACTTGTTTGTATCCTACCCAACAAGTTCCTCTTGCTTCTGTTTTTGTCATAATTGGTTTCTTACCTTGTCCTTTCGAGGCTTTACCACCACGACCAGCTTTGTTTTGAGCTCTTCGTTTTCTTCGTGTGGCTGTCTCTTTTTCTTTTTTACTCATTGATGCGGCTTTGGAAGCTGGAACACATTTTGCGTATCCTCTTTTATCTCCACTTGTTCCACATTCTGGGTGTTTACCACCAACTTTCTTTCCAATGTTTACCCATTTTTGTTTAAACCATTTTCTTAAATCTTCATAAACAACATTTTCCAACATTATATTATATCCTTTTCTCTGAATTGGTTGTTTAAATTTTATTAGTCTAACTAAATCAGTTTTATCTAACTCCAAATCAAAACCTTTTTTAACAATAGGTTTTTGATTTTTCATCAAATCTTTTAATTCTTGTCTTGATATTGTTATCAAGTTTCCAAATCTTTTTGGTTTTACTTTCGTATATCTCATACTATCCCTCATCTTCCAATCCTAATAAATCTAATAAATCTGAAAAAGATACTGAATCTCCCATATCATCCCATTCTTCCGGTTCTCTATCTTCTGCTCTACTCACACCAGTTGATGTTTTTGCTCCAGGATAGCCGTCTAAATTTGTTTTGTGTTCA
>VTLG01010077.1_pt1 | contig 13081 bp, 12 predicted proteins | sample 4694571 | NCBI WGS metagenome assembly VTLG01 (sample SAMN12604809, study PRJNA352737) | marine metagenome | biome: ENVO:00000447; feature: ENVO:00000209|ENVO:00000569|ENVO:01000036; material: ENVO:00002151; isolation source: viral sequences binned using virsorter ... | reverse complement strand
AGAAGATTGATTATTTTGTGCCACTGGATTAGCATTTTCACTTGTTGGTTTTAAACTAGCTTCATACAATCTAACAGCTTCTTCTTTTTGTTCTTTAGTAGAGGATAACCATGCTTCTTCAGGAATACTAGGGGGTCTTTGTAAATCAATGTCTCCTGCTGATGCTTCGTCTTTTACTTCTCCTAACCAATTATATCCATATTTACTTTTAAGAGTTTTATTAATTCTGTTTAAAGCAAGTTGGTCTGTTGATTCATTCCAACTTGATTCTCCACTGTCAATCGTAATTGGATCTTCACCACCAAATGAAAATGAAACACTAGATTCACCATTTTTTAATCCAAGTAATCTTGTTCGCTCTTGCATTAAGTTTCGCAGTTCTAGTTTTTCTCTATCTGATAAATTAGTTCCCTCTTCTAAAATTTCAATGTCTCCTGTTCTAGGATCAAAAAGAATACGATTTCCCTTTTTATCAATCTTTAATTGTTTATTTACTGGAGTTGTTTCTTTTTCAACTTCTGAAAAAACCAATGAACCGTCATCCATAAACCTCAATCTACCATTAACATCTTTTTTAGTAGTTCTATCTGGAGCATCTCCTTTAAATACTTGTTCTCCAGTATCAGCAAATCTTAAAACACCAAAGCTATCTTTTTGACTCTTTCTGTCTTTTGGTTTTGCTTTTGCTTTTATTCTTCCTATTGCTTGAGATTTTGGTACATATATTGTATCACCAGTTTCTTCATCTATCACATTTACTAAAGAAATATCAGATGTTTTTGTAGCGCCAATCAACCTATTTCCTAAGCCTGTACTCCTACCTTCTAAAAAAGAAAATAATTGATCCCTAGATGTAATATCACCTTTGCGAATTAAAAACTGACCTTCTTGAGCTGCTTTATATTCAGGTCCTTCTAACGCTGCTAAGTTAATTAATTGAGGTAATTGTTTAGTAAAATCTTCAAAATCTGCTTTTTTCTTCAACCTATCAGCAAGACTAAGTTGTGCTGCTTGATTAATACCTTGTGCAAATCCTGTAGCCAATCCACCTGCAAAAGATTGAAGTGCAGTCGGTCTTTTCTTTGTTTTAAATTTAAATGCCATTATTGGACTGCCTTTCTGTAAAAAACATGTTTAATACCATCCACAGTAACCACTGCATCTTTATTTACTTTTTCTACATCTTGAGCCATGACACCAATCTGAGGAGTATTGTCACCAATATAGTTATAGATATACACAGGTAATCCGTTATGTAACTTACCTACCTCACTAATGTTTTCTTTAACTTTCATATCACTAGCAATAAGAGAGGCTGCATATGCACCTCCTGCTTGACCTGCTGCTTGACCTGCTCCTCCTAGTACATTTTCCCACCATTCTGGTTCTGCATCGATTTGAGCTTGTAAAGTCGCTTTCTGTCTTTCATCGTCAATAAGGAACTGAGTCATTGCATCTGAAATAGATTGTTGCCTTTGACCTAATGTAGCCATATCTGTAATATTTTGTAAATTTAATCGTGGTACTTGTGTGAGTGAATCGGTAGTAGCGGCTTCAATGTTTAATAACCTATCTTGTAAAGAACGCTCACTAGCCTCTTGAATATTTGTTACAACTGGATTTAAAGCTGCTTCATCTCCACCAGTCCCTAACACAGCTCTTTGTAACTGACCAAGAAGTTGACCTTGCTGTCTTGCTCCTATATTTTCAGCCATCTTTTTTTTCTGTATCCCTGAGGCAGTAATTAATCCCTTTAATTCACTTAATGATTCTTGAGATTCTTTTTTAGCTTCAGTAAGATCTTCGTCTGCTTTTAATTCATCTAAACCTTCCTCTAGTTTTTCTATACTTGAATATGATGTACCATCTGGTGTTGTATATAATCCAGTAAGAGGGTCGTACGTTGCACTGTCCCCTGCTAATGATTGCTTATTTTCTATTTGTTTTACATAATTATTTGCACTTTCATAAGCATTCTTAAGCCTTCTTGACTGTGTAACCCCTTGACCTTTAAATCTAGCATAAGTCCATTCATTGACTACAAAGCCTGTTTCATTATCAATAACCTGTATAGTTTGTTTAGGTTCCGATTTTTTTACTGTATATCTACCCATTATAAATCCCTTGCTTGTTTAATTTGTGTAAAGTGCCATTCTGCATTAAATTTTACTGCAAAATAAAACTTTCCATTGTTTGTACATAATCCCATATCATTGTCTTGACCTTCCGCAGGACTAAAAAAACCTTGCTTTAAATCAAAAATCTTATTTTGTTTAATTTCTGTTAATGATTCTATTGTTTCTTCCATTATGGATTGTTCCCTTCAATGTCATAATCAATATCAATACCATCTATACGAAAGTTTGATGCTGAACCATAAACTTCTATTTCAATTGTTTTACCTAACTCATTAATAACCGCAGAGTATGTTGTCAACGTACTGTGAATTGCCATACCTCTTTGGCCCTCTGAAGTAGAATTACCATCAATATACACCTTAAAATAAGGAGCACTAGATGATAAATAGGTAACATGTAGTTTTGTAAATCTTTTAAATTGATCAGGCAAACCAAAATCAAATCTTTTTGTTTTTAGTAATAATGTTGGACTATCCCCACCCTGTGCGCCTGACATAATATTTTCTACTCTCTTACTCGTAGTATCAAATACTTGCACATTTTGATTTTCATTTAAAATCATATTGCTTTGTAATGTATCCACATCACTAGAAAGTTTAGCCCAAGACTGTGTATCAAAATTATAACCATACATAATAGTACCAATATTAGCTATTAACATATTATGTTTACCATCATATCCTAAGCTTACATCTCCACTACCAGGATTAAATGTAAGTGCTTGATATGTATCACGAATTAATAAAGACAATTCTGTCAATTCTGCGCCAGACAATAAACTAATTTGCCTTTTGTCAGCAATACATAACCCATAAGGTGTTTCTGTTACAGCATGTTTGTGCATAGTACCAATACTAGGAATATGTCTTTCTAATGTAAAATTCACAGATTGTGCGCTACGAATCCTATAAATATAAATATTTCTACTTTTTAATACATATAATCTTCCTTGAAAAGACTCTAATGCAACAATCTCATCTCCATCATTTTTACCTACATCAATATATTTTGTACCAACAACTGCCTCATCTAACTTAAAATTATCTGTAAATACAATACGATTTTTTTCTCGTAATGTTTGTTCATTCTCATCTTCAAAATCTATATTTGCGTAGAATGCTTTATTACCTACAACAGCCGCTGTTTCCCAACCTATTGTTTTTAAACGAGTTTCAGCTGCTCTTCCCGTTAAAGAATTATAAGTAGCTAATTTTAATCCATCATTTGCAATATACCATGTAGCTACTTTATCAGTAGACATAGTAAAAGCATATGCTTTAAATCCATCATACGCATCTGCAGATGAATCAGAAACATATCCTGCACCTAACCAACCTCCCCATTGAACAGTGGTTGAGCTATATCCAGTAGTTAGTAGTGCGCTACTTACCGTTTTAATAGAGGCCACATAAGCAGTGGCTATTTCTAGCTTTGCAGCTACTTCTGCTAATGTAGCTAGACTACCTGACGCTGAAGCAGTTACTGCAATAATTTTATTAGATGAAAATCCAGTTGACCAACTACCTGTATCAGAAGAGATAACAGAGGCAGTAGAATCTGCAAATTGAATCGTATTTTGATTATCTGTATGAGGAGTATAAGGTTCTAAACAAGGAATCCAAAATCCACTATTTGTATATGAATTAATTCCACCTCTAATATTAACTGTAGATGCTGTGTCTTTTGCTCTAGGGTCATCAGAAAAACCTTTGTCTACATCGTAAGTACTAATAAGATACCAATCTACATCATCAACGGGTTGCCAATATAAATTAATACCTGTAATACGTTTATTCCAATTTGCAAGATCTGTACCCGTATAAAGCACTAATTGCAATCCAGGACATCTTGTTGCGTGTACAGGATTTTGAGAGAATACACCAATATCTCCATTTGCATCTCTTCCTAATTCACTTTCTTGAATATAATCATATAAAAATGTCACGGTATATTTATCTTTTGCATTAAATGTACTGGTTGCGAGAGAACCAATTAAATCATTTCCTACTTCATTTGTATCATTGACATAAATACCTACTTTATTTGCAGCATTAATTGCATCTTGCTGATCAAATACATAAGTCATAGGAACAACTGTTGGAGCAGTTAATGCAGTTGATTCTGCTTTCCATTCATTGACTGCTACAGCCATTGGTGGTTTTCTAAATTTATACGCATCTGTATAAATAAAAGATTGACCAAATACATTTCTTTTAATATGGCCATACCATTTAGGATCATTACTAGAAATAAAATTACCATCACTGATGCGTAAAATTTGATTATGAACTAATAAATCATGATTAGGCACTTCTTTAATTGTAACATCTTTAATGTCATACGCACTGGTAGCACCTCCTGCACTGGTTCCTGATAAAATCCCAAGACCACCATTAGAAGAAGGTGGAGAAAAATAAACAGTATTTGTAGTGGCTGTATAACTTGCTGTACTTACATAAGTTTCTGTTAATGCTTGATTTTGAATAGTAATATCGACTTTAGTTCCACTACTAATATCTGAGACAGTAAATTGCATTTTATAAGTTTTATGTTTTTCCAACTTAATTGTCATATTTGAATTAGTTTGAGTTAATGCTCCAACCACTCCAGTAGAACGCACAGAATTTGGTATGCTCTCTACTTGTAAACTCCACCCAGTACCAAAAGACCAACTTGTACTTGAAGTTAAAGCACCATTCGCAACGCATTCTGTACCAAGAGCATAAGTATTAATTGAAGCAAATGTTCCTGATGTACCATCTGCGCTATCTTGCCTATACACATCTAAACCATTAGCTACCGCCCACCATTCAGTACTTTTATCTGCATTACTACCATCTTTTTCCGTACGATAACGTACTAACTCTGTTGTAGCTTTTACACCTGCAGATATTGCAGAAGAAACATTCTCTGTTGCATTTTGAGAAACAACACTACCTCTTTTTGTATTAATAACATTATCAAAGGTTTGGAATTGATTATCGGAAATATCAAATTCAGATTGATAACTAACCAAGCCTCCTGAAAAATCTCTTATACTTTTTCTAGCCATTAAAAATCGTTGTATGGAATAGTTAATACAGTATTACCATCACGAGACTGTCTCTCTAAGATAACTCGTTGTTTTTGTTCTAACCATTCATTTTTAAAATAACTAATTAAATTTACATCTCTTAATCTTTCTACCACCCTCCAACAAGGATAGTATATTAAAATTCTTTGATAGCGTTCATCTATCTCTGGCTTACCAAATGTTAAAGTTTGATTACTAGCAGTAGATGTTGCATTACCACTTAAAACAAATGTTGTGGTGTTTGTAATAGAAGAGATTTGTGCATCAAAAGGAATATTACTACCTTGAACAATCATTCCTTCTCGTACATCTGTCGTTAAATCCATTGTAACATTTGCAGAACCTGATGAAATATCACAAGTCGCATCTGCAAACATTTTATGTGGCAACCTATAATAATAAACTTTGATTTCTTTTACTTCAGTAGGAGTAGGAAAAATTCCTAACTTATCATCATGGATATAGTAAGCATAGCTAGTGGTAATATTACTTAAAGAAGCATCACCTGATATATCACTAATTTCATTAATACCAATCCTTTGACACATATCCCCATCATAATCTACCCTAAATATTCTAGTCATATACTCTAATGAAGTAGAAGCAGTATTTCCACCAGATAGATTCACTTGATATGCTGTCCAATCTGTTACTTCATCAGAATTACTATTCTTCATAGGATATTCGCTAGTGTCGGCAACTGAATTACGAGTAGCATATCCTTGTAATAAGTTCGCTTCATCACATAACTGATATTGAGCTTCACTAATCAAATCGTGTATTACTGCATCAGAAACTACATCTGTAGAACTAACCCCTGTAATATTCCTCACTTCTGTAGTGATTTCAGATAATGTCATATATCTTTTGTTTTGTATTACACTCATTCTTTATTCCTTACACACCCAATAAAGAGGGGGAGGTTAATCCCCCTCTAGGTTATTGATTAGCTTAGATCAGTTCTCGCTGAAACGTACTGAATAACACCGTAGTCTTTGCTGTTGTAGTCACTAATGTCTACACCATAGATCTTTGCTGCTGAAATACCAAGTTGGTTTCCATAGTCAAAGGTCTTTTCTACCCACATCATATCAGATGATTCTGCAAAACAAGCTGCTTGTGCGCCCATAAAAAGGTTTCTTGAACCTTTTACTGCGGCTCCACCACCATTGTCGAAAGTGTTTACACCTTCATGAGAGTGGATAACAACCCCATTGTAGATACCTAAAGCACCTTTAAACAATGGATTACTATCGCCACGAGTCTGAGCTTCACGCTGAATCTGTTGAAACTCATCGAGTTCAAACAAATCATAAGCTACCTCAGGATGCAATACCAATACATAGTAGTCGTTACCGTCTACACGAATTGGTCTCATTCTGTAGTTAGCAGATCCACCTATCTGAGCTAGTGTTTTCATTGCACTAATATCAGCTAGAGTAATTGAATCTGCATCGGCTAAAGCCGCCTTCGGATCAGAAGTTGCATACACAGAGGCTGAAGCATCCGCTCTGTAATAAGCGTGAGTACCACTTGTTGCTGATAAAGCAGAAAAAATATCTGCATCAATCAACTCTGAGTATTGTGTTTTGAGAAGATCTAGGGAAGTGCTTCTGAAATCATAAAGCACTTTAGAGTTTGCGAATTTACCTGTATCTCTTACAGCTAATCTTTTTTGATTCGTACTAACTGTGTTTGAAAAGGTAGATAGCGATTGCTCGTTACCCTCTAATGATGAATCACCAGTAATTGCACTTCCTGAAAGCTGAGAAACAAGACCAAAAGTAACATCTTTACCTTTGCCATCTTCCATTTGCTTTACATGAATTGCATTTCCTGGGCCTTCACCCATGAATTTACTAAAGTAAACTCCTTTGCTAACTTCACTCTGGAGTTCTTTCGCCCATCGTGAAACTTGTAGGCCTGATGCCCAATTTGCTGCCATTATAGACTCCTATTAGTTAAGGTTAGTTTTGAAGAACTTACACCAGACAACATATTTACCTGCATCCATAGCATTGACGAATTTTACGTCAAGCGTATCTTCAGCGGCTTGGTATCTTCCACCTGAGTAGGTGTCCGCACCTGTTGCTGCGTTTAAGCTATTATATGTAATACCAACTGCGGCATTCAAATCGACTCCATCTAAGAATCCATCTGGGCCATCGCCAGTAAAACCAATATCAGCGGTTGCTGTACCACCTTCTGCTACGAGTATTGAAATACCAACTTCAACAACTATTGAACCTGCAGGTATTGTTATCGCTTCAAGAATGTCTCCTGCGCCCATGTTTTGCACAGAGCAGTCAATCATTGCAGCCATAACTCCACCAGGCATTGCGTCAGTTTGTGGAGATGTCATTCCGTAACCAGAAGATGCGTCAAAAGGGCCTTCTTTATGTGAAACTGTAGCCATTTTATTCTCCTAATTAAAATCCAGAAGTAACCTCCATTAAGGCTTTCTTACGAACTTCAGGTGATAAATTGCTCCACTGCTCAGGACTTAGATTATCATAATCTGTTTCCGACTCGTTTCCTGTACTAACATTAGACAGTGTGGTCGGTATTTTGGTTGCTTCCGTTGCTTTTTTAGCTTTATCTATCTCTGAGTTTGTAACATCCTTAACGGGTTTACTTTGAATGTTATAAACATTATAGGCATCCTCTATAAAGGTGATGCCTCTTTCATCGCCAAAAGCAGCAATCTTTTCCAAACTTGCTTTGTCTAACTCTGGGTGCTTAGTAATAAAGTCACTCATCATGGCATCCATAGCACTGTTATACTCTGTCTCAGCTTTCTTCGCTTCTTCAGCTTGGAACCTCTGATCTATCATATCTTGTGCTTTTTTTGCAGCCATAAACTCGATGTATTCTTTTTGTTTAGCAGGATCGTATTCATCAAACTCAGGTTCAACTTCTGGCTCCTCTTGAGGAGTTATAGCTGTCTTTAGCTCTTCTACGGTCTTGCGCAAATCACCCAGTTCATTGGTTTGCTTACCATTTAGACTTTGCAGGTTTGTATAGGACTTATCCCGTTCTTCAGCAAACTTTAAAAGCTCATCGACAGACTCAAAGGTCTGTTCTCCTATTTGTAGCTTAAGTTCTTCTGTTTCTGGGGTCTCGGTTGATTCTGCTTCAACCTCTGTCTCGTTATTGGTCGGGGATTCTTCTACTTCTGAGTCGCTATACTCTTCACCAGACATTTCCTTTTCCTCATCAATATATTGAAACTTCGATTCACTCATTATTGCATTACTCCTTCTCCACTCATTTGTGGGGGTTTTTGTTGTTGTTGTGACTGGACTTGAGCTTGGCGTTCCTGCTCAAATTTCTCCAGTATCTCATCGGATGCTTCCATGTCGGATAGTTCTACAAAAAGTGGGAATAAACTAGCGTACCCATTTCGTACTAATTCCCCAACTTGGTTAGCCATTAACGCTCTCATTGTTGGAGTATTTTGACCTTGATCTAAGACCACATCAAACTCCATCGTTGAGAAGTTGTCCAAAAATTTGCTGATAATCTGATTAACCTGCATTTGTTCTTCAGGTTCAACCGATTCAAATTCAGCTCCAATAATTCTTTGTATCTTATCAACAGAATAATACTGTTGCATATTAGACACTGCCATTTCTAGCGTATTTTTTTTACAGGTGTCTAAGTTTTCCATCTGCTCCATCAATGTATTCATTCCTTGACGAATACGAGTTTGCACAGCAAGTCCTGACTCTGTAGAGGAGGTTGCTCTACCCATCATTGGATCAGTAGCACCACTAATTTCTTTTGCATCAAAATCGCTACGTTGTTCAAACGATGCAATAGTTGGTACGAGTTGTGTGTGCTGATTTGACCACTGAGTCATAAAATCAGAAATACGACCTTTATATCCAGGAATCCCTATCCATTCTCCATTTCCTGATGCTCGGTTCATTTCTTCTGCAGTAACTTTATTACCTGTAAAAATTCCTCCACCCTTTGGAGAACGATTAATAATATCTAAGGCTTGTGACCTACGTTTATTCTTTTCTCTTTGCGGGTCTTTTAAATTTTCAACCAATCCAAATGTATCTACTGTATGACCATAATCTTCAAATGTATAGAAAAATGGTACTAACGGAAATTGATTATGTTGGTAAGGATTCGGTGTTTTTTCCTGTAAGACTCTTGCTCCTGAAAATATAGTTACATATGTTTTCGGTACACTTTTTGCTACGACATTCAACTCAATAGGCTGTACTTCCATTTCAGGTCGCTCATTTAATGTTTTAATTGCTTGATTGGCTTGTCGCTTTGTTTTAAATCCTTCTTGAGAAAACCTTCCTGTTTTTGGATTAACTAAATAAAATTCTTTTTCGTACTCTCTTTCCCATAATTCAATAATTCTTATTTTCTTGCGATGAGCATCCATATTATAGGCTTCCATACTTTTAAAACCATAATTTGGATCTACATTTTTATATTTGTCTCCTAACTGCATATTCGTTAGTGATTCTTCACCCATAAATGTTTCTTGAATATCTTCTGCATTGGTAATATCTTTTAACGCATCGGGAAACATTGCTTTTGCTTTAGAGATAGATACAAGTTTAGTACGAGCTAACCTACCCCATTTAGAACAATCAGGAGTCGTAGCTTCAGGATCCATCAACACATTGGCCCAAGATTCTCTGCGTATTCCTATTTGACTATCAAAATACTCACCTGGCTCTACAGATATATCTACCCATCCACGACCTGTAATCACACCGTCCTTAAATACCCTGCTAAATACATTTTGTAGTGATTGACTTTTTTCTACATGATACAATAATGAAGTAATTAATTTTGCTTCATTATCATCGTTCATTTCTACGGGCCTGGCACGGTACGATGTTCTACCCTGTCTTTCAATACCCGTAACCAAATTTACCTTTGGAAGGATAATATTAAGCTGAAGGGGAGGACGTCCCTCTGCTCTTAATTTGGATATATCCGAACTATCCCATTGTCCAGTTCCGTACCCACCCGTATAAAAATACATAGATTCTTTAGCAGCACTCATAAATTGTTTATTACTGCTTTGCATTGCTTGAAATACTTCATGTAAATATGCTAAATTGCTCATATACCCATCCAACTTGTTTTACTTCGGAAAAAACTAGGCTTTTTATACCTATCTCTTCGTTTTGGTTTATTTGAGCCTTCTACAGCGTGAACAAGGTATCTAACGCAGTCCATTGCGTGATCGTTTTTCTTCACAGGCTCCTCAGGTGCGCTTTTTTGACTATGTCCATGTTTTAATTCTTTCCATTTATAATCCATAATTTCATCTAAAAGAAAACCCATATTCCTTACATCAAAAAACTTTAATTGACAGTGTCCATTCTTATCTGTAGTTAAATATCGAGCTACTCTATCAAACCCTGCTCGTTTATCATTATTTGCTCTCTCCCATTCAATCCCATATTCTTCCCATTCATCCGCAATAGAATAGCCATCTCTTTCGGTACGATTAATAGAAGGGTCGGCAATAAACTCATAGTCTATTCCTGTCTCTAATCTATCTTCTACCATTGGCACAATTTCATCAATTCTCATTTCATCGCCATACACAATATCATAGACAAAGATATTCTTTTCATCATCTACTGCAGCAAAAAGTATGCTAGTCGGGTTTTTATACCCATAATCATATACTACATACCTATTCCACCATTTTGGCATATCAAATGGCTTAATGACATGCACTTTTTCATCAAACATAGGATATACCAATCCTGCGAAATCATCCCAACTACAATACACATAGCGATTGACCCACATAGGAGGCATAGAGAGAAGATGCTTAATGTAGTCTGCAGGGAGATGTGGGTTATCGCTATATACTCTTACTTCTGCATCCGTTTCTGGAGCAGGGACATTTGGTGTCCAAGTTCTTGTTTCAATTAATCTATAATCCCCTTTAGTTTTATTTTGCTTCTCTTTATGTTGTTTAAATTTTTTCCAGACCCAATCATGTCCTGCAGGATTACAAGTATGAAAACTACATCTCATTACCCCTTTTTTACGCAATTGACCTGCCGCCGCAATAAAAGTACTCTCAGAAACCTCTTCTAATTGGTCAAAAGCATACCACCCTAGATTCATTGACTTAATACGCTGTATCGAGTCCCTAGAGTCATCTAAGGCCATATAGACAATACGAGAACCATTCTTAAAGATGATTTCTCTATCTTGAGACCTGTGCTTGGAAACAAAGCCACCTGCTAAGTCCAGGAGTTGAATTAGTGTTGATTTCTTGAACGCATCTAATACTTTACGTCCCATTAGTCCTAAGTTATTCTCATACGCTGCACTTTGTTGGATCGCTTCCATGCACATGGCCTCAGTTTTTCCCGTTCCAAGACTACCTGCCATCAAATGATGTTTACTCCATCCAGTATATAAATGATACTCTTGTTGGTGTGGCAAGGGTTCAGTTGGCGTACCGTCGGGATATTTATAGGTTACTAAGATGTCGTCGTTCACGCTATGTTCCTATACAGTTCTTCCCAAGCTATTGGCAAACTACCGTCCGTCTCTAGTTGAAATATTTTAATTGCTACATCCGTTATTTCTTTAGATTCTACTTTATCTAATCCGTATAACTCCCCTAATATGTTAAGTAAGAAGTCTCTAGGTGATAAATATTGTATATCACCTTCATTATTTACAGCATATGGATAATACTTCATTTAATATTTTTAATCATTTTAGCACGGTCTTTTGGAGTAATTCCTGCAACCATGACATTTACTTGTGTATTTGTATTGTGCATTCTATCTCTATACTTTTGAGGATCTAATGCTTTGAGTTGAAAGATACGTTCTGCGGTATTCTTACCCTCCGATGCTTGTTCATAGGATAGTTTTTCTAAACCGTCCAGTCTTTCTTGGTTAAAAGATTTACGCAGTACATCTACAGCTTGAGCAAAAAGGGGGTCGTTCTTCATCGCATATTGAATGCTCCCATAATAAAACCCCATCTTATTAGCTGCTATAGAAGGAAACCCGTGACAATCAACCATTGTTTTTAAAAACGCATCTTTTTTATCATCGGTAAAACGAATTTGTTTACCTGTGTCAATCTGTAGGGTGTTTAAGAAATTGGCATAATATTCGTTGTCGTGCAGGTTTTTGACTGCTTTTTTGACAGCCGACTTCTCCATTTCTTTCGTAGATTTTTTACGGTGTGCATCTTTCAAATCGGTTGGAAATTATGTAATGATGTATATTAAATAAAAGTATTAATTCTTGTTATTGCGGAATTTAGCAAAGCGATGTTTTGCTGAGAAATATGTACGGGTAGTAACATATATACCCCTCGTCCTCGTAGATTGTTGGGTATGGGGGGGGGTGTATATATAAATATGAACCGTCGAACCTTGCCAACACATTATAATTAATTAAAGCAATTTCCCCTCTGCCGCTTCTTTTAACTTCAATTATAGCTGCACTTATCCTGGATCACGTCAATTAATACTTTATCATACTTGCGCCCCTTTTAATGAGACTATCAATATATATAAATGTAAATATTTCATTGTGTCGGCTTGTTTTGTTGGTAAGTTTAGGTAGTCAAAAAATCACAAATCATAAACGCTTGAGGAGGCAATATGAAACATAGTAAGAAAATAGAACAACTTGCATACGCTAAGAGAAACTTAGTTGGAGAGCATGACGCATTAATAAAAAAGCATACTAGTATAAAAGATATAGTTCAACGAAATACAATACTTGAAGAGGCTTTGTTGGTGTCTATTCATGCAATAGAAGAAGTAATGAAAGCATTAGAAGAAGAAAACAACTTCCTTGCAACTCTTTTTAAGGGGGAAAAGTAGGATGAGAGATAT
>VTLG01008349.1_pt1 | contig 13081 bp, 24 predicted proteins | sample 4694571 | NCBI WGS metagenome assembly VTLG01 (sample SAMN12604809, study PRJNA352737) | marine metagenome | biome: ENVO:00000447; feature: ENVO:00000209|ENVO:00000569|ENVO:01000036; material: ENVO:00002151; isolation source: viral sequences binned using virsorter ... | reverse complement strand
CAAGAAAGATTCCAGGAGGAAGCAGAAGAATACTTTAACGAATACTGGAAGAAGTTTATATAATGCAGATTGTATACATAGTAGCACTAACAAATATTATTTTGTGGTGCTACTTGTATCTTTTAACCTTATAGGAGCAACAAATGATTAGTGATGTTTATAATAAAAAGATTATCTTGCAAGACCAAGAAATAAAGTTTTTAGAGATTGCAATAGAATTAAGAAAACTGACAAATAAAATAGAGGAACAGTTAGCAAAAATAGATAAGCAAAAAAAAGAATATGATAATATAATATCAGACTTTGATAAATATAATGATAAGGAGATGTTAAATGACCAAAAAAAAAATATTAAAGTTTGAAGCAAAAAGAGAAGGCAAAGTTAATACTATATCAAGAATTATTAGTGTAAAAGCAGATAAGAAAAAAACAAAATTAATTCCTTTGCTTACTTTGGATTACTTTAGGAGAAAAAAAGATGATAACTAGAAATTTTAAAAAAGGTATTTTGCAAAAATTATTAGATGAAAAGAAAAATGGTAAAAGTATTTTTTCTATGTCTAAAGAAGTTTCTTTTGATAAAAAAACTTTATATCTCATAAATGAAGGTGGAAGAATCAATACTGTTAAATATGTAAAAGAAATTTATGAATATTTTAATTTAAGTAAAGAAGAAATAGAAAATTTATATCAAGATATAATTTATGAACAAGTATCTTATGATGATGCACCTTCTGGAAAATATGCAGAAGTCATTAAAAATTTAGTGAGTGATAAAAATTTATGCGTTGTAGTAGAAGAAAAAAAACAAAAAAACTACATAAAAACATTCCAAAGACATATAAAAAAATATTATAAAAATTTATATAAAATAAGACAAAAAACATCAAATGCTAAAACAAGAATATGGATTCATAAAAAAGAGGAGTGTTTATATGGAAAGTAGAAAATTTAAAAATATAGAAATAAAATTTAGTGAAGGTAATCATAGGTATTATGTAAATGACAATGGCACTAAAATAAATCCAAGTAGTGTATCTAAAATAATAAAAGGAGATAATGGTTTTGGTATTGGTGCTATGGCAGGGCGTAAAAACTTTTTAGAAACATTAGTAGAAGAATTACCCAATACTAATTTATTAAGAGTAAATGACCTTACTGATTTACAAGAAAAGTTATTTGACATAAAAAAGATAGCAGAAAATAAATGGAAATCAGCTGCTGAATTAGGAACTGTCATTCATAATTTTATTGAAAGTTATTTAAGGGGTAATATGGCAGAAAGTGGTTATCATAAAGGACATGACGAAAGAGATAATCAAATACGATTGATGCAATATCCAATTTATGAATATCTTAATGCAAATGTTAAGAAAGTACACGCAGTAGAATATTTAGTTTATGACAATACTGTTTTACCTTATGCAGGAAAGTTTGATGCCTATATTGACCATAGAGTGCATAAGGAATGTTTAGTAGATTGGAAAACAGTTACAAAAAAAAGTGTTACTAAATTATGGCGAATACAATTATGTGGTTATATGTACGCACTTTGTAACGAATTAGGCAGAGAACCATTTAACAGATTAATCGTAGCAATAGATAAAGATACAAAAGAAATAAAAGAATATCTTTATGATACAGATAGCTATGTAAGAGATTTGCAAATATGGAAAAACTATTTGCAGATACATTCTTTTCTAAATGAAAAGAAAAAGTAATGGAGCAACTTATAAATAAACATGGAGGGCTAGTAGTCAACATTTTCTCTACGCAATGTAGATTGTTGCTCCAGCTACTACCCTCCACCCAATAGGAGAATACAATGCAGACATTAGATATAACAGTAACAAGTATGGCAGCGCCCAAAGCTGCAAACCCAGAAAAAGGTTGGTCTGGTACAAAAAATTACCAAGTTTTTGATGAATCAGGAACAAAGTATTTAGCTAGTCCGAATATAGGTATAGGTTCAGTTCAAGAAAATGACAAGATTTCTATTACGATAGGCAACCCAGATAGATTCGGTAACTTGTATATTAAAAGTTTTGAACCTGTAACTGCACCAACTGGACATAATGAAGTACCACAAGAAATAAAAAAAGCATTTCCAGATAGTAAAGTAGTATCTAGTAATGGTTATGCACAGATACAACCACAAGCACCTAGTAGTAGTATGACCATGAAAGACTTTTTAATCGTGCTACAGAGTTGTTGCAATAGAGATAGTACCCTAACTGCCGACCAGAAGTTAAAGTTTATCCTAGACAACTACAAAGCAGGATTGGTAGCAACGCATAAAAGACTATCAGAAAGTAGCGATAGTTTCTAATGCCTATTACTGCAAAATCTGCAAAGGCAAAAGGCTCTAAACTAGAAAAAGAAATAGTAGATGACCTTAAAAAAGATTGTAAATGGGAAGCTAGGAAGCAACCAGGTAGTGGTATATTCAGAGACTTCCCTCACGATTGTAGTGCTACTTCTCCAACTGGTAAAAAATACATTTTTGAAGCAAAAAAACATAAAAATGGTTACAGAACTGGAGATAGACAAAAAGGTCAAGCTGACTTTTTAGTCATACAAGCAGATAGGTCAACCAGTAAGGTATATATGGAATGGTCTATGTTTAAAGAGTTATGTTTAGAGATTTATGAATTAAAAAATGAAGTCGATAATTTAAAGGAGCAACTAAATGACAAAGAAACTGACACAAAAAGATAAAGTATTAGCACATTTAATAGAAAATAAAAAAATTAATCCTCTTGAAGCCTTGAATTTATATGGTTCATTTCGTTTAGGAGCAATTATTTTTACATTAAGAGAAGAAGGGCATAACATAGAAACTAAAATGAAAAATAATGGAGTAAAAAAGAATCATTTTGCAGAATATCATTACAAAGGTGATGGTAAACAAATGGATTTAGAAGATGTTATAAAAGGGAGTAATTAATATGAGTATTACAAAATCTTATGACCATAGTTATTATTATTTACAACAAGCTAAAAAATTAGCTAATTGTAATGATAAAGAATGGGATACTTTATCTAAAGTAGATAGAGATAATTATGAAAAATTAGTAAGAGATAAAGAGAATGACAATAAAAATATTACAAGGTAATTGCATAGATAAATTAAAAACTATTACAGATAAAACCTTTCATACTTGCGTTACTTCACCACCTTATTGGGGTTTAAGAGATTATGGTACTGCCACATGGATTGGTGGCGATTCTAACTGTCCACACATGAGAACTACCAAAATATCAAAAGACACAACAACTGGTCATAAAGCTATGTTTGAACAAGGTAATGTTGTAGGAGATGCAATATATAAAAAAATATGTCCTAAATGTGGTGCTGAAAGAGTAGATAATCAATTAGGATTAGAGGAAACACCCCAAGAGTATGTTGCTAATATGGTAGAGGTATTTAGGGAAGTTAGAAGAGTGTTACAGGATGATGGTACTGTGTGGTTAAATTTAGGAGATAGTTATGCAAGTAATGGTACATATATAAACAAATGGTTAAAAAAAGATAAGAATAAAGACAAACAACATTTGCACACAAAAAACGCAGATAGATACAAAGATAGAAAAGCGTATAGAAGTAATATAATTAAACCCAAGGATTTAATAGGCATACCTTGGAGAGTAGCTTTTGCTTTACAAGAAGATGGATGGTATCTGCGACAAGATATAATCTGGAACAAACCTAATCCTATGCCAGAGAGTGTTAAAGATAGATGCACTAAATCACATGAATATATATTCTTATTAAGTAAATCTAAAAATTATTACTTTGATAATGAATCTATTAAAATTAAAGCTATTAATCCTAATATATTGTATAAAGCTTATAAATCAGGCAAAAATATATCAGAGCAAAAATTTAATGAAACTAAAGTTGGTAGAAATTCTATATTGATAGGAGAAAAAGTACAAAAAAGAAGTGTGTGGACTGTTACTACTAAACCATACAAGGAAGCTCACTTTGCTACCTATCCACCAGATTTGATTGAGCCTTGTATTTTAGCAGGTTGTCCTAAAGGTGGTCATGTATTAGACCCTTTTGGTGGTTCTGGCACAACAGCTTTAGTTGCTGATAGATTAGGAAGAAATGCGACCTTAATAGAATTAAATAAAAGTTATGTAGATATTATTAATAATAGATTAAAAGCAGATAATTCATTATTTATGGAGATAGTAAATGATAACTAGAGAATGGTTATTAAGTAGAAAACACTCTGGAAAATATTTATGTCCAGAATGTAGCCATACTAGAAGGAAGAATAAACACGATAGATGTTTAAGTGTAACGATTAAAACAGAAGGTGTGGTGTATTATTGCCACCATTGTAATACAAAAGGAGGAGAATTTTATGAAAAAACCTACAGAAAAAGTGATTCAGTTCGCAGCAAAGAGGGGAATCAGTTCAAAAACACTAGAAGATTTAAAGGTCGAGGGAGGAATAGCCCAATATGGTAATAGAAGTTTAGAAAGTATTGTTTTTGGTTACTATAATTTAGACGGAAAAAGAGTAAATTATAAAGCAAGGGCTATATCAGAGAAGATATTTAAACAAGAAAAAGGTGGAGAACAAAGATTCTATAATCTTGATAATGTTTTAAACTCAAAGAACTTAAAAAACAATACTATCTATGTAGTAGAAGGTGAAATGGATGCTCTGGCATTGTATGAAGCAGGTTATGGTATAGATTGTATATTAAGTGTACCAACAGGTGCTGTAGCATCACCTACGGAGCAACCAGAGGTATCTAGGAAGTATCAATATGTATTAGATGCACTAGACCAAGGATTAGACCAAGCTAATTGTTTTGTATTATTGACCGATAATGATGAACCTGGACTTGCATTAAGACAGGATTTAGCTTCTATACTTGGGCATGGTAAATGTAAGTATTTTGATTGGACTGATGGTATTAAGGATGTTAATGAAGCTTTATTAAAATGGGGTAAAGATGAAATAAAATGGATGATTAATGAAGGATTATGTGATTATCCATTAGAAGGTATATATTCTTTAGATGATATACCACAACCACCCAAGATAAAACTATACAATCCTATGTTTGGATGGAATGAAGATGTTATGTTAGGTCAAGGTATGGTAAGTGTTATGACAGGGTTTCCTGGTCATGGTAAAACTTCATTTGCTATACAATTATGGACACAGATAGCTAAAGAATACAAAATAAACATAGGTATGTACTCTGGAGAAACTAGAGTAAAACCTTATGTGCAAAGAAATATAAGAACATTTTATCATAAAAAATTAGAATGGGAGCAATCAGATGAAGAAAAACACCAAGCAGATGAATTTATACGGAAACATTTTGTATTTCTTAATCATCCTAACAACAGTCCTGACTTTGACTTTATATGTGAGAAGCTACAAGATATGAAGGCAAGATTTGGTATGGGTGCATTTGTATTAGACCCTTGGAATAAATTAGAAACACCAGAGTTTGGTAAAATGTCTGAAACTGCATGGATAGGCAAGTGTTTAGACCATCTTACTAATTTAGCTAAAATATTAGATATACATATTATGGTACTAGCACATCCTGCCAAGCCAGATATGAAGATGGGTAACTCTGCACCAACTGCCTATCAGATAGCAGGTTCTGCCCATTGGTTTAATAAACCAGACCATATATTTAGCTTATGGAGACCTAAATTTGAGAACGAAGATGGGTCAAGATGTACGGATAGTTTGTTAACTATTTGCAAAACTCGTTATGAAGAGTTAGGGTATCCTAGAATATTGGATATACAAATGAATTTAGACACAGGATGTTTTGAAAAAATTATAGAAGAAGAAAAGAAACACGATTGGCAGGAAAGAAAGGATTTAGAATAATGGAATATTTATTTATTTATACGATAATTTATACCTTTATCGGTTTACAGAACGCAGGAATATTATAATGAGTAAGTATGTAATAAATTATAAAATGGAGTTTAAAACTAGACCAAGCAAATATGAAGTAGAATCAAAATTATTTAATTTATTAAGAGATGGTTTTACTTTGCGTACATTAGAAGAACAAGATGATTATGTTAGAAAAAAAGAAATAAGAGAAAAAAAAAGTGGTTAAAAAAAAACCAATACAAAAAGATGCTACAAGTGGTCATTGGAAAAAACTTATACATCATAAGTTATGTAGCTTTTGTGATAATGTCGCAGCTCATTATCATAAGTTTAAATTTTACTGCGAAGAATGTTATGAAAAATTAATAAAGAAAGGAAAAAAATGATTATAGAAAACATAATGAAAGAAAACAAAATTAACCTTACAGAGGTATCTAAACAATTAGGTATATCTAAATCTTATACAAGTATGCTTTTATCAGGAGATAGAAAAGCAAGTATAAATTTATTAAAAAAAATTAAGGATAAATATAAATATTCTTGGAATAAAATAATGGAGGATGTATGAAAGAGAAACTATTTTACTTTCCATTTTATCCTGCTTATTGGTTAGCAGATACCTCTGTATTAACTTTAGAGGAAAGAGGTGCGTATATAACCCTAATATCTACAATGTACCTCCAAGAGGACTGTAGCCTGTTTAAAAGGCATTTACAGAATATATTAGGCATACAAGATAAAAGAAAATTTGAAAGAATTATGAAAAATATATATCCATTACTTATAGACAACGGAGAAAAAATAACACAGAAAAGAATAAAAATTATTAAAGATAAGGTGCAGGATATTATAACAAAAAAGAGTGAAGGTGGTAAAAAAGCTATGCAAAAAAGATGGAGTAATAAACCTAAAGTATATAATAAACCAAAGGTAGTTAAGCAAGGACCTATACCTACATTATCTGCTGCACAAAGAGCTAGAAAGATGTTAAATGATGGTTATGAATAGTACGAACTAGGAGGAACATAAAAAAATAAACACAATATATAGTAATATATTCCCATATTATTAACACTTGTTTTTGTTTAATAAATCCTAGTTCGTTTTGTTAGTATATAAATATTTTTATAGTAATCAATCACTTTCTATAATCCAGTTATCTTTTTCCATCTGATAATCTAAATATAACTCTGTATCTGCATATCCTCTGCCTTCATTCATACAAATAAAAAAGTATTTAGGCTCATATAATTTACAAGAAGTTTCATCTCCTTTTATAGGGTGTGGGTGAGCTAATACAAACTTTATAGTAATACCTATAACTACTGCAACAAACAGTATTATTGATAAGCCTATCATAACCATTCTTACCATATCATACATTTCTTGTTGTTTTTTTAACTTTTTGGCTTTTGCTTCTTTTACTGCTTGTTTATGTTTGTCTATTCTTTTTTTTCTTTCTTCTAATATATAAGACCAAGTGCCATGACCAAACCTATGGTCAATTAATTGTTTCATTTCATATAATTGTTCTTGTGCTAATTTAGCATCTATTATTTCTTTAGCCACATTTTCAGTTGCAAAGTGGTCTAAATTTTTTGAATCTCTATCTTTTATTACTTGTTGTTGACCATTTAATGCTTTATCTACATGACCAATAATATCACCAACATCTTGTGCTGTTGCAATATTTGTTTTAATAAAGTCTACTGATTTTTTTACTAATGCTATGCCAGTTAATACGGCAGTTACTGGTTCAACCATTTTGCTTCTCAATGAACCTATCAAGTTTGTTTTCTATTCTCAACACTAACTCCTTGATTTCTTTAGTTTCATTGTGAAGCTCGGATTTTGTAGCATAATCTTCTCTTGTTCTGTTTAAAAGTATTTGTAATCTATTTACTTCTGAAAACAGTTTAGAAAATGCCCATGCAAATGGTCCTAAAACCACAGTTATAATTATGTTCCACACCATCATAGGGTCAAGATTCATACCACTCACCTTTACGCATCATTTGTGATAATCGTATAGCCCTTTGACCTACCTGTTTTGCCCATTTAGAATCTAACATTTCATTTGCTGCTTTTTCCCAATTTTCATCTTGTATTGCAGCAAAGGTTTTAACCCATGTATTAGCATTAAATGTGCTAACACCCATATTAAACACCATATCTAAAATTACAGATTGTCTTACTTCATCTAATTTTTCTAAAAATGCCCAATGCTCTACTTCTTTGAGTATTCTATCCAAATCATTTTGTAATAAGTATCTAGCTTCATCTTCAGTTATACCTATATCCTCTATATTTCGCCCTATACCTATGGTTAGCTTATCAGAGGTACATTTGTATGGCTTTAACTCTAAACCCTCATGTAGGGTTATCATATCCAATAATTTTTCTCTGTTCATTATTTGTTTCCTGTTTTAAATTTTTTAGTTATATACATTATTACAGCATATACAACTATGGCATATATAGTAGCTATGGCAATATCTACTGGGTGTTCTCTCATATCATAGATAAACTGAATACCTACTTCTAAATCTGTTTTACCACCAGAATCTATATGGATATTCTTAGTACCCTCAAAGTTTTCTATTGTTTGTTCTATTTTCTAACTCCATTAGATTTAGTATCTACTTTTTTGTACTTGTCAAAACTGCGTAATCCTGAAATTCCTAACATTCCGAGTAAAAGAGGCATCATAACACTCATATCAGCTTGTGGTATTGTTATGCCAAAACCAGCACAAATTGGCGAGACCATAAAATTAATTCCCAGAGAAATTGCACAGATCCAACCAACTAGAGGTCTCCAAGATGATTGAAACCAGTTACCTTTAGCTTCTTCTGTGTTTAATTTTATTTGTGCTAAAGCTAATTCTTGTGCGTGTTTCTCTGCCATTGTAGCTATATCATGGCTTAACTGTGCTGCCTTATCTTTATCTCGTACAAACTTTCCTATAAGTTTAGTTGCTGGTCCTATTAATGCTGTCAATGCCATAATATCTCCTAATCTGCACTAAATGTTCCTAGACTGCTCCATAGCGAACCAGGAACTGTTGTGCCATTTTGTTTACCTAATTGTGCCATAGATTGATTAACATTTACAAAAGCACCTTGACCCCAACTAGATACATCCCATTGTGCATTATCCCAAGCAGAACCTTGTTCTCTTGTATATTGTAACATTCTTTCAGAAAATGTACCTGTGGTAATACCAGCTTCTTCAAAAGTTTTCATCCAATCTTCATTGTATGTGCCTTCTGTATCTGAAGCATCTCTGCAACTTTTTTGTCTTAATGATTGTTGGCTCATGGTGTAAATGTACCCATACTAGAAAAATTATCATCATCTTGATCTACTGCAAAAGCCTGTAAAGCTAAATTAATATCCGTATATGAAGTGCTTAATTCTCCATTTATATAAGCTAATAACCTTTCATTAAAACTTCCAGCTGGTATAGAACGAGCAGTAAATAAAGCTAACCAATCTTCATTATAAGTACCTGTAGTAGATGTAACTCCTCTTACAGATGCTTGTTTTGCTTCTGAATTAGTTGCCATTATTTATCCTTTCTGGGTCTACCCCTTTTTTTAGGTTTACACTCACATAGTTTACCAAATAATCTTTTCTTAACTTTTTGATAAACTGTTTTTATTTTATCTAGTATACGATTTAACATCATAATCATCTGTCCATCTGTTTACTCTTGCTACTTCTTTTACTGATACAATATTTTTGTTACTATCATAATTATAAGTATCTTGATATAATGCTTTAAATGCTGCCATATCACTTGCATCATCTATTGCTTTTTCTATATTAGCACAATCAGTTCTAATGGCTGCCACATAAGTTTTAACTGCATTTGGTATAGATTTACTGCTATCATAGATAGACCTCTCTACAAGCCAATTAAAACGATTTATAAGACTATTTGCTTGTTGCTTTGCTTTTTCTTTAGCTTGTGTTTTTAAACCATAGTTATAAGTCTTATTACCTTTTTCATCTAGTATATTTTTACCATCTTCATCTTTAGCTTCTGAATCATCTAATACTTTATCTGTAGTAGTATATGCAGTAGTTACTTTTTTACCAGAAGCACTATAAGTATAAGTAGGTTGTGAAGTTATTTCAAAATTATCATCACCTTTTGTACCATTTTCTACTGTATAAATACCTATCTTATTTAATTCAGTCCAAGACCAAGATGTAAATATTCGCCTAGAATGTGTAATATTGTCTATTACCATTGTTTTAGGAAATCTTATAATCTCCTCTATTTTATTTGATTTTACATAAGCCCACATATTATTTCACCTCCTAAAAAGTATTGTTATATTTGAATGGTACTGAACCCCAAGAACAGTATAAATAATTACCACTACTAGCATTTACTATTGCATCAGAATCTCTAATTTTAAAACCATTACTTAAAAAATCTACTGGTTCTCCATTATTCATACTACCTGCATCAAAAGTTAATCTACTATCTAAAGGATTTTGTTTTAGACTAACATAACTAGAATTTACTGATGTATCATTCCAAAAATAAACTGCCCATTCTGCTGAAGAATCTGTTCTTTTTATCCATACGCATCTGGGCATGTGTCCTGTATACACAAATGGTCCATCAGCATTACCATTTCCTGTGTATTTTGAAAAGGAGCTATACCCTTCAACTTCTGCCCACGCATATACTATTCCATTACCAGTTCCTGCAAATGTGTTTCCTAAACTTAATACATCAGCAGTTGGTTCTGTATTGGCAAAATAACCAATAGCAGTTGCTTCTGCTGCAGTTGTATTTAATATCATAGCTTTTGTTGCACCTATACCAGAATGATATACATGCCAAGGTTTTGAGTTACCTAAAGGTTTGTGCATATAAAAAGAAGGTGCTGTATCAAGTCCATGTCCTAAAGTACAACCACTAGCACTTGTATAGTTCGCTAATGTCATTATACTAAATCCTGCTTTTGCATTTGCTTGTAAAGTACAATCTTGATTACCTTCACTATTTGTAGATGTCGTTCCTGCATTACATCTCCAAGATTGAGCAGTCATTAAACGACCACTATCATTTACTCTTGAATCTGAACCAACAGTAAAACCATCTGCACCAAAAGCAGTTAAAGAGTTAGAATTAGTTTCCTCATTAGCAGTTGTATTAGGTTCTAATAATTTTTGTACACCTCTAGTTGAATCAAATAAAGCCCAATCAGAACTAGCTGCATCTGTTGCTTTTATAATAGTTAAATCAGGTTGAAACCCTAATCCTGTTATAGAGTTAGAACTTCCAGAACCTAACCAGTTAGATGTACTCATAAGTTTACTAGGACAATCATCATCAGTCTGTGCAGGGTCTATGTCATCTGATATGGGTAAATTAGAACTTGACAAGGCAAGAAACGAAGCTGGGGGTGTGTAAAAAAAATTTCCCACCGAATTTGAGTCGCTTGCGTTTGCAGAACCACTTGTTTTTGCTCCACCAAAAGTGCTGTCAGCACCAAAATTAAAAGTATTTGCTCCAGTATTTCCTATATTTCCTGCAACATGCCAATTTGTTGGTAGTGTACTATAGGTAGTTGTCCAAGTTGTATATGAAGCATTAGTACCATTAGCGGGGTCTCCAGAATTTTGCCAAGTATTATTTTTACCAAACCATACTTTAGTATTATCAATATCAAAAGCTATCTGTATAATATCTCCATCTGTATAAGTAGAATAACCACTAGAAGTATCTGAATTATTAAATCTTACAAGCCCACTATGAGCATATCCCATACCTCCATTAGTTGACCTATTTGGATAAGCACTTCTATTTGTAGTATCAGAAACACCTATATCTCCTACTAAACATAAAAAATTAAGATTTCCTACTGTATTAACATACATTTCAGCATACCATTTACCACTACTAGGTGCTATTGTACTTGCTTGTTGAGAATATTCACCAGATGAACTTGATTGGTATTTTGTATTTCCAAGACTATATGTTGTATTAGTACCTACCTGATATAGTAAACCATTTAATAAAGTTGCAAAATTTCCACTACTTGCCATATTAATTAACTCCCAAATGTTGGACTATCTAACACGACATTTGTGTCAGTTAAGCCATTCGTACTAAATGTATTTCCGTTTCCACTACTGTCTGTGCCAATAGCACCAGCTGCAAATTTAAGATGAAAACCATCTGTTCCAAAACTTCCTGAATATTCAATAGGTTTCCAAACTCCATTTTTAAACTCACCAAAATCTGTATTTATTTTATTAGAACCATCTACTAATATAACTTCTGCTAAATATCCATCTAAATATCTATTACTCCCATCATAACCTATTCTTACTTTAGCACTACTAACATTTGTTAGAGGTGTGTAAAAACTTCCACCACCACTAGAAGTTACAGTTTTAGATACTCCATTAACCCATATATTAACTGTATCTTGTGTAGCAGTTTGATTAACAATTATATTATACCAACCACTAGTATCTCTAAAAAGCCCATCAATACTTTGTGTTTTTTGATTAATAACTTTAAATGTATTATCTGTTTGAAATGAGTTATTTGCCCAACCTCCACTATTTGCTAATAAAGGTTGATAATTACCTACTGCTAGATTTGACCTTTTAAACCAACAACTCATAGTATATGCAGTTTGTCCAGAGTTGCCATCAAAATCTGCTGTTAAATAAGTATTATCATCAGATGAAAATCTACAACTTTGTTCAATCTGATGGTCATAAAATCCTGCTCCACCAGTTACTGGTATTGCATTTTCATTTTGGAGAATACCCATTAGGCAAATATAGCTGAGTTAGTTAAGTAAGCATTAGTACCATCTGATAAATAGGATATTAAATATGTACCAGCACTTGATACTGTAGTAGCTAAATTAGCATCTGCTTTACTGTTTGCGTGTAATGATACAGTATGCCCACCACTATTTATCAGTAATATATACCCAGATTGTCCATCAGCAAAGTTAGTAAATGTCAAGGCAAAGTTACCACTAGGGGTACATTTAAAATTATTATTTGCATTCATATCAAATGATCCGTCATTATCTGTCGTCAAAGCATTTCTATTTACACCAGTAAATGCGTTAGTAGTAGCTAACTGTGGAACTGTAGCATCTATTGAAACTGTTACTGTATCCGTAGAACCAGCTACTGTAT
>VTLG01004839.1_pt1 | contig 13081 bp, 18 predicted proteins | sample 4694571 | NCBI WGS metagenome assembly VTLG01 (sample SAMN12604809, study PRJNA352737) | marine metagenome | biome: ENVO:00000447; feature: ENVO:00000209|ENVO:00000569|ENVO:01000036; material: ENVO:00002151; isolation source: viral sequences binned using virsorter ... | reverse complement strand
ATACTGTTGCGAGAGATCCTTTCCATCAATTCAGGAAGATCCGCAGCGCGATAGCGTGTTAGGTTGCCCATAATAGTAGCTCCTTTAAAAGCGAGTTTGTTTTGTGTGGACCCTTACGGCGTCCATACCTATTTAACCACAAATACGCCTAAATGTCAGTGAGGAATACCCCATATCTTGGTACAGTAATCCCTAATAGATCTATCTGAGGAGAAGAATCCTGATTGAGCAATATTATTCAAAGACATTCTATTCCACCTATCACTCTCCTTCCAAGCAGCATTTACCCTATCCTGAGCATCTAGATAATCAGAAAAGTCTGCAAAGACACAGAAAGGATCATGATTTAATAGATTATCAAGTAAAGGTTCAAACATCTGCCTATCACCATGACTAAAATGGCCACCCTTAACAAGATTGATTACTTCCCACAATTCATCACTCATATGATCCTTTGGATGATATCCATTAGACCACAGATTAGCTATACCAGCCTCATCCTGACCAAATAGGAAGAAGTTTTCTTCTCCTACAAGATTCCTAATCTCAACATTAGCACCATCCAGTGTACCAATAGTCAGAGCACCATTCATCATGAACTTCATGTTCCCTGTACCTGATGCTTCCTTACCTGCTGTAGAAATTTGTTCAGACAAATCTGCTGCTGGATAAACAAGTTCTCCCAATTTAACACTATAATTTGGAAGGAAAATAACTTTTAACTTCCCATCCATGTCAGGGTCATTATTAACAACATCAGCTATATGACAAATGAATGAAACAATCATCTTTGCCATATAATATCCAGGTGCTGCTTTACCACCAAAGATTACAGTTCTTGAAACTCCATTATGACCATTCTTAATACGTAAATACTGAGCAATAATCTGAAGAGCAAGAAGATGTTGTCTCTTGTACTCATGTATCCTCTTGACCTGTACATCAAACAAACTAGAAGGGTCCACTGAAATACCTAGAGTATTAAAGATATAATTGGCAAGATTATGTTTACCAATTACTTTGGACTCTTTTAATTTTTCTGTAATGGTAGGGTCAAATTTGTTCTCCAATAACTTAAGAGAATCCATGTCCCTAATCCAGGAAGTTCCCACAGACTCATCAAGAACTTCTGTTAGTGCTGGATTAGCAGACGCAATCCATCTTCTGGGTGTAACACCATTAGTTACATTAGTAAACTTATGAGGCCATAGATCATAAAATTCTGGCATCAACTGAGTCTTAACCAACTCAGAATGTAACTCAGCCACACCATTCACATGATGAGATCCTACTGTTGCTAGGTGAGCCATTCTAATAGACTTGTTACCCTTTTCATCAATAATAGATAACTTCTCTAACATTGAATCATCCGCAGGATAATTCAAACGTACTACTTGTAAGAACCTTCTATTAATTTCATAAATGATTTCCATATGACGTGGAAGAAGCATCTTGAACAATCTAAGATCCCACTTCTCTAATGCCTCTGGTAAAAGAGTGTGATTAGTATAAGCAATAGACTTAGTTGTTATCTCCCATGCCTGTTCCCATTCTATATGTCTTTCATCTACAAGCAATCTCATCAACTCTGCAACTGCAATAGCAGGATGAGTATCATTTAACTGTACTTGCCAATGATGTGGGAAATCTTCTATTTCATATCCTCTCTTATCCAAACTATGAAGCATATCCTGAAGAGAAGCGCTAACAAAGAAATGTTGTTGCTTCAGTCTTAGTTTTTTACCTTGATCTGTGCCATCATTAGGATAAAGAACCTTAGAAATAGTCTCAGAGGAGACACTCTGTTCTACTGAACCAAGATAATCACCAATATTAAATGCATAGAAATCAAATGTCTCAGTAGCATCTGCTCTCCACAATCTCAATCTATTACAAGAGTTAACTCTATATCCTAACTGCAATACATCATAAGGGACTGCGACTACCTGTTCTTCAGGAACCCAACGTACTCTATAATGACCTCTATCTGAGACATAATTCTCAACCTTACCACCAAATCCTACCAATACAGATTCATCTGGTCTGCATAATTCCCATGGCCATTCACCATGTAACCAATTATCTGTAATCTCGACTTGCTGATTATCCCTAATTAACTGTTTAAAAATCCCATACTTATATCTTATACCATAACCTGTGGCAGGAACCTTCAGAGTAGACAGAGACTCCATATAACAAGCAGCCAGTCTACCTAAACCACCATTCCCCAATCCAGGTTCTTCTGCTGTTTCAAGAATTTGATCTAGAGTATATCCATACTCTCTTAGTGCTTCTTCCGCTTCCTTTCTAATCCCTAAACTAATAAGATTATTGTTAAGTTGAGGTCCTATTAAAAACTCTGCTGATAGATATGCAACTTCTTTATCTGAAGGGGCAGGCATATCTAACCAATACGTCATCATCTGATCTCTTACAGCATAACTCAATGCCATATAGAAATCATGTAACGATGCTTTATCTGGACGTTTCCCTAAAGTGTAAAAGAGACGTTCCTTGATGCCATTATAAAGGTTGTTCAAATTAAGTGGTTTCCTCCATTTTCCCTTTCTTACCTATATTATACTTCTGTTCCAACATCCAGTCACCTTTGTCTTTATATGGTAACACTTTGATTTGATTTAAGGGAGCTATATCCTGAATAGAATCTTCATTGACTACAGATACCAACCCCCAATCAGCTAAGAGACGAGTAATACGATTTCTTCTTTGAACATCATTCACAGTAAGATTTGCGTACTTACCATCCAACGCAAAAAGTTCTTTAAAGTGAACGATATAATACTTTCCTTGCTTATGCAAGATATGACAGGACTGATAAAGCTTCTTCTCTTTCCTGGATGCTACACCAATTCTTGTTAGTGTTTCCCTTACCTTAAGAAAGTCATCAGGTTCATTTAGTTTGACCTCTACCATTTGGTCCTGAGACCAACTAACCTGAGGTTCAGAAGTGCGCGGAGTAATCATTTTTTACCACCAGTATCAAGTTTTTGTTTGATAAATTCAATTTGTTCATTAGATAAAATTTTCATTGCTTGAGCAGCATTCTCATTATTATAGCCATAATAACGTTTAACATACTCTAGGTCTGACACCTTATCTTTTCGGATCCAGGGAGAAAATCTCTTCTTTTTCCTCAAAGTATTTAGGTAAAAATTATATTGCATATCCTTGTCTAGGAAATGATACCTATTCATCTCATTTGCAAATAATATGCAGTCAAGATGCCCAGACAAACATTTATTAACGATATAAGGAGGATAGTCCTTTATCTCATGAGACAAATCTTCCTTATTAAAATTAATAGAGTTCAACCAATCTTTTAATTCCATTAGTCACCCTCCATAGTTTTATTACGTATTATAATGCGATTATTGCTGTAATCCGGAACAAATTCGATCACATCATCATGGTCCCAACATAACTCCTCATAAAGAGAATTAAGAGTAGCCATATCTTCCCACAAATCTTTAGGTTCAGTCATCTTCCAAAATCTCCAAATTAGCCAGATAAAGTTTAGCATAACACTTAGCCATCAATCTAGCATCATCTAATGTAAGATCGTCTATTACCCTACACACTTTTTCATACTCAAAACTTCTTTCCAAAGTTGTGAGTTCTATTTGATCTAATTGGTCCATCATCATCCAGTATGATAAGGATCAATATCCTCAGCTAATGAATCAACATCTCTAATAAGATTGTTATACTTCTCCTTCGATTTAGCAAATTCTTGTTCTCCCTTGGTAGTATAGTGTAACACAATAGGATTGAAGAACTCCCTATGTTTTTCTTCTTTATAACCCATTGTCACATCTTGAACACCAAACAACCCACCCATCAACTCTAAACTACTAAAAATAGTCCATACTGCATACTGATCAACTATCCTTGGATTTGGAATAGGCATAAAGATTTCATTCTTCTTAAAGAGTTCCATCAATTCGGTCAAGTCATTCAACTTGTCAATTATATAATTATGAACATCATTATTAAGTAAAACTACACCAAGACAATACTTATAAACCTGAGACTTTCCACCCAAATCATATATCGCCTCATCAACCTTATCTAATTGTTCTCTTATCTTTACACCCCCACCAGTATTGGGGTCAAACCTAAATCCAAACTCTTCCCTACCATATACATCATAATAACAATAAGTGTCAAAGATATATTGAACATCCCCACAAAAAAGAGTATCTGAATCAAGATATAAAATATTACAATTTTTCCTATAAAATGACTTAAGATTATACCATCTATGAATTGACCAAGCACTCAACATCTCATGATCAAAACCTTGGGCAAATGGCCTTAATCGTACAGAGTAGTCAGGCTTAAAATGATCGGGAACAAGATTAGGCTTGTCACAAAAAAGATAAACAGGTATTTCATTATTAAATTCCCTTAGGGATGATATACTATGATCAAGACGTTTGAATTCATGTTCATTAATATGGTCATGTTCACTCATCTTATATGAGTACATAACAATATTTTCAGACTTCTGATTGGTTCTCCAACGAAGTTTGTCTAATTTTTCACGTTGATTCATTAGTTAACTCCGTAATTTTATCACGCCAATATTCTCTATCCTCTTCAGATATCCAAGGATTATATCTTTGAACCCAAGCATGTTGTAACCAGTTATCTTTAGTCCAATCTTTTCTTGGTTCATTAATATAGTCTTTTAGACTCATTTAAATTCACACTCCTAACAGAAATTGACCTTTTTTATCTTTTTTATAGACAAGTTGTGGTCCTCTCCCAATACCTAATCTCTTTATAATAGATTGCACTGTTCCTCTTGATATATCTAATTTTTTTGCAATGGTTCCATATCCATTCCCATCCATATACAATTTAATAATTTCATTATACAGGTGTTCATGCTTTGGTTTTGCACCAAACCTAACTCCTCTCAATTTTGCTCTTTCTCTACCAAGTCTAGCAAGTTCAAAGAAATCATCACACTGTTGAATATTGTGAATCATCTCATGATGTTTTTCACAAAGAGTTATAAAATTATCTTCATCATCAGTCCCACCTTTTACTTTGGGAATAACGTGATGATGATGCAAATTTTCAGTAGTGCCACATAAGACACAAAAATCAAGTTTCATTTGAACTCACACTCTACCATAATCTCTGTTAAACATGCTAACAAATTTATTTCTTGATCGGCGACGAAAGAGCTCTGATACTGATACTTAGCAATAATGAGCACAGCAGCAGCAATACCAGGACCGTCCAAGGCGCCATAACAACCATCGTAAATACTCCGCAGAAGTAAAGTAGGATCATTGTCCAAGTTATTGACACACCATTTACGTACTTCCGGAAAGTTCTTTTCCTTGAGTTTTTTAAAGAGATCATTAGTCTTTACATCGGTAAAGGTCGCGAGGATCCCCGAATCTATTTTTCCTCCAACAGAATATCGTTGACACTCATTGAGGACTCTTCTCCAATCTGGGAAATGCTTATTGATAAGTTCTGCGAGGACTTTCTTATCACTTTGAATCCGCTCGTCGTCCAAGATCCCGTTAAGACGCTGGAAGAATTGAGCGGCGATTTCTTGTTTTTGTTTTCCATTTATTGAAAAGTCAACGACTGCACAACGTGAATGGAGGGGCTGGATGATTTTGTTTTTGTAGTTGCAAGTGAAGATAAACCTACAATTTCCCACAAACTCTTCCGTAAAAGCTCGTAGACAAAGCTGTACATCAGGGGTAGTGTTGTCCGCCTCATCAATAATAATAACTTTGTGTTTGGCCTCACTCGAAAGGGAAACGGTAGAAGCGAAGTTTTTCGCGTTATTTCTGACAGTATCAAGGAATCGGCCCTCATCTGATCCGTTAATAACATAAACATCAACTCCTAATTCATTACACAAAGCTTTTGCAACTGTTGTCTTACCACATCCAGGTGGTCCAGAAAGTAAAAGATTGGGAACTTCGCCCTTATTTAGGAAGTCCTTAAATGTCTTCTTAATACTCTCAGGCAGGATACAATCATCAATGGTCTGTGGACGGTATTTCTCAGTCCAAACAAATTCATTTCTCATAATAAAATTTCAATTAGTCTCCTAACCTAGCTGATTCTTCATAGAATAAATCACCCTCATTACCAATCATCAATACCTTCCATTCATCATCTTTTTTCTGATAAACTTCAAGACATGATTCTTGAATAGGGGTGCCTGTGTTTGTTGTCCAAGTACGAACCCACCATTCCTTCTCACCATCATAAGTATATCCCCTTTCCTTTAATTGGGAAATAAGTGGATCTTCTTCTTCTGGTTTAGGAGGTGAAAAAACATTGAGAATAAAATTTACAATGTTAGTAAGGACCTTCTTAATTGTATCTAGGATGCTCATATCTTTTTCCTCAAATGAGAATGTAAATCTGAAACCAGTTCTTCATGTCTCATATACAATTTAACATAAACAAGAAGCATCTTCCTCAATCTCTTCACATCCTTAATATTATTAATCTGTCTAGACAAATTCGCGTATTGAAATTGTTTAGAAGCGGATGTTAATTTGATTGAGTCTGAATTGCTCATTAACCAAAAGTAGAGTCTGGTTCTAAAGCTATGTAGTATACAACATCATAATTCTGATTAACAAATCGAGACAAAAGTTTAGATGATACTACCACATCATAAGTTCCAGGAATAATCTTCAAATTCTCTTCTTTAAAGTTAAAGACAAACTGTTTATCTGTCTCACCAACTATAATAGAGAAGTCATTAGAAGTATCATTCTTCTTATCCCTAGCAACCACCTTTACAACACCAGCTTCTCCAATAGCAGAAATATCAGGTAGTTGATAAACAGAAGCTGCTTTCTTTAACTTCTCCAATTGTTGACTAGTAATAACAAAAGTCACATCCTCACTAGGAAGACTAATCTCCTTCTCTGGTGGAGACACAATAACAGAAGGTTCTGCAAAGAAGTACTTAGACCTCATCTTACCTTCCTTAATCACCACATACTCATCATTAGTAAAATCTAACTCTGGACTCTGATGTAAAGAATGTCCTTGTAAGAATTGGTTTAAATCATAAACTCCAAAGTCCTTAGGAAACTCCTCTGTAATAGTAGCTTCCGCTAGAATATTCTTCATAACGGACATAGTTCTTAACTTATTACCACTCTTAAAGAGAATAGACTGATTAATAGAAGAAAAGTTTTTTAATAAATTAACAGTTGTATCAGAAAGTTTCATAACCACGGGTCGGAGTTTCATTGTTTGCGTTGCCACTGAAATAGTATAAGAGTAGACAATAATGCATTGCCTTTAATATATCACGATTTGCAGTTCCTTTCTTATCATACCTACTCAAATACTTAATTGCATTAGAACGGCAGAAGGATTCCGCATCGCCAACTGATTGGATAAGATCAAGCGTCTGGACATTATTGTTTTTGGAAGTATAGTGTCCGCTATAAGTTGAGGCGACATAATCTTTGAGAGCTTTAATAGATTCATCTTCTTTATATTTTCTAGTAGATCCATCTTTCAAATTAACTGGTGGTTTTGGTGGATAATGATAGGCATAAACATCATCTACCTTAGGAGGATTAACTACAATATGATCTTCCCCCATACCACCTTTTAATCTAGTAGGTCCAATACTTAAAGTATCAGGACCTCCACCAAAACTAACTGGTGTACTAGCAAAACTAAATCCACCATCAACTCCATAATAAGGATTTCCAGTTATACTATATCCATCATCCTTCCAAAAATCTTGCCAATCCTTATCTGACTTAGCTTCAGTTACCTTACTATCCGTAAAATTATATTGTTTTGGATTAGGATTTTCAAAATCATCATAATCCTCAGGATATAGTCCAGGACCTTGATCGGAAATGTCAATCCCTGGAACGTTGCTTCCCTTTTCTTTATCACTCATAATTGGATACTCCTCATCAAGTGTTCCATTAATTTCATCATACAATAAACTCCATGCGTTAATCATAACATCAATCCCCCTCTTGGTCAACTGGAAGTTCAAAAGTAGCGTCTACTTTATCATAAAGCTCCAAGAAAGAATTAATGGTTTCATCATCAAATCTGTTTATACAAACTTTAATCGCTTTTGCCTTATCTCTCCAAATAGAATAAGCACGAATAATGTGCACCAATCTCCGAGTAGAGATGACTTCTTCAATTCCTCCATCATAAAATGTCTTTCTAATAATATCTGCCCAGTTACATAAGTGTTTACAGAAATCATCATCTTCAATACCCACAGATAGAGAATGCTTCCGAAGCATTCTATACTCATAAGTACTAGATGGATATTGTTGTTCAAAGGTTACACAAAACCTTTCTAAAAATGCTTCATTCAGAACATTAGTTCCAATAAAATGTCCATCATCACTACCTCTACCTTTAGTATTGGCAGTAGCCATCACATTAAATCCTGAAGCAGGTTTTACAAACTTACCAATCTTTTTAAGAAATACACCCCCACCTTCAAGTATAGATTGTAGACAGAGTATCTTATTGGAAGCTAAGTCAACTTCATCTAGAAGGAGGATAGCTCCCCTTTCCAATGCCTCGACAACTGGACCATTATGCCATACAGTGTTGCCATCAACAAGACGGAACCCACCAATAAGGTCATCTTCGTCGGTTTCAATTGTGATGTTTACCCTAATTAACTCTCTATTTAGTTGGGCACAAGCTTGTTCCACCGAAAACGTTTTACCATTACCCGACAAACCCGTAATGAACGTAGGATAGAACAACCTAGATTGAATAATGGTCTTGATATCTTTAAAATTACCAAAGTGGACGAAGGTATCATCTTTTTCTGGGATAAGGTTATATTCTGATACAGGAAGAACAGATGGAGCAACATAAGAACGCTCAATCTCTTCTATGGTGGTCATGTCAACTTCTAAATTCCACTTACCACGACCAACCTTATACTTATTTAATCGTTTTGTTACTGTGCCATAAGAGATTCCATGAGAAGCACAATAACCACGAATATCAGCAGCTGTAAATTCTATACCAAAAGCTTCTCTCAGCTCATTAATGACTGAATCCAAAACCATTTAGATTTCTCAACTGAACCTAGTATAACAAAGAAAAGGGGATTTAATCTTCATGTGGGACACTTTTAATACTGTCTTCCCATTCTTTAAATGATGACTGACAATCAGGTGGTTCAGGATACTTATATCCTTTCATTTTCATCCATCTACTATGCAACGCACCCATTATCCATGATTGAGAAAGACTCTTAGGACCATTCTCCAAAAGTTCAAGTTCCCTCTTATTGGATGTATAACCTTTAAATTCTTCTCTCCAATTGGAGTCATCAAACGGCTTCTGTGTCATACCCCTTCCTTTTTTTCCAGTCTGAATACATCCCACCAAAAACCATACCCTCATTGGATTTTAGTTGTGCGCCCTCCAAAATTTCTTTTTGTCTTTTGGATAAGGTGACATCCATAGTAAGATATTCTTTCTCCCAATTGGGAACTTCTTTAATCCATTCTGCTATCATTTCTGCTTCCTCCTAGGTACTTGGATAGTCCACGATCCACCCTCTAAATCTACCAAGTCAAAGTTCTCCTCAAAATATTTCTTTCTTTGTTTTGCTTCCTTCTCCCTTCTAACTAACTCAGCCTCACGTCCAGGTTCAGGTTGTATCTCCCCATAATGTTTCTCAGACCTATCTAAGTAGTCCAAGATAGCCTCATCCACCATTCCAAATAGAGTATCCCAAGTAAGAGTTAATCTAAGTTCATTAGCAAGATCTTCTATCTCACCTTCAGACATCTGCTCCCCAAGAAAAGATGCCCTTATAGCAACCAACTCACTAAGGTTGATTTCTATTTTAACGTCACTGTAAATTGCCATAATTAAGCCACCAATGAAATGAATTCGCCCAGAACTTTTTTATTTAGTTTTTTAGTCTTAAGAGATCTAGCAAATGCATGTTTAATCTGAGCTTTAGATGCATAAGGTGCCACCTCAAATTCAGGATCGTCATAAAGTCCTGAAGATAACATACCAAAATAGGAATGATATCCTGTACCTTTGATAGTAACTGATTTTTGTTTACGAAATCTCTTAATTACAGTCTCAGATGTATTAGGACAATATCTCTTAATAAAATGTCCAAAATCCTTTCCAGCCAACAGACGAATACCAATAAAATTCACATCAGGATACATCTGATTTAAATCCTTCAATAACACCTCCGTAAATGCCCAAAAGGGACTCTCAATTTTATAAACATGTCCGGTCTTCCTATTCCGTAAAAAAGAACGCCCAGGTCTCAGTATAGTGGGTCTTAACTCTATCTCATCTTCATACCTTCCACCACGATATTTGTATGCGGGAAGAGGATTTGCTTCTCCATCACTCAAAACAATACATTGAACTTTCTGAAGATTATTATCTTTCTTAAATTGAGGAATAATTTGATAAAGAGAAATTAGTGATTCATGTAAAGGAGTTCCTGAAAGATAAAATTCTGGAAGAACCATGTATGCTATACTATAAGAAGGATAATATCTATGACATATAGAAGCAGCTACCCTCCACAAATTAATCATATGGTTCTCTAGAATGGATTTATTTACTTTACTACTCAACCAATTAAGAAGTTTAAAATCTTGACCAACCCTTATCAAATTTTCTTTCTTTTCCATATGAATGGAACAGCTCACCGGATTCCCCTTATCATCAAACTCTGTTCTATTATATGCATTGGTAAAGGCATAAACTTCAAAAGGAATTTGAACTTTCTTACAGAACCAAATAAGATTATAGAGTTGTTTAATAGTATCCATCAAGCAATCAGCCATTGAACCAGACCAATCCAATAAGAAAATCAATCCATGATTTTTACCGTCTGGAACTATATTAACCTTACGAAATAAATCCTCATTATACTTATAACTATGAAGTTTAGAACAATCTAATACTCCAGTCTTGGATACACTTGTTCTAGCATAATCATTTGCTGACTTCTTACACTCAAACTCTTTAACCAAATAATTAACTTCTTTCTGAGCCGCTCTCTTAAATTTCTGATATTCTCTATCTACCACATCAGCATCACATCCACCTTTAAACTGTTGATCAAAAAAATCATTTAACTTCTCATGAATACTATGATTAGAAACAATAACACTATCCAGATTAACCTCTGGAACCTCACAATAGATATTTTCTAAATGATCTACAGGATCATTTAATTCTTGAAGATTCTCATTTAAAGCATTATCAGTCTTAACCTCGGGTTCTTTCTCTTCCTTTTCTTTACCATCATCAAAAAATTCCTTATCAAAAGTATCACCTTCTTCATCATCAGGTTCCATAACTTTAGACTCAACTTTCTCCTCCTCTTCAATCTGAGGGGGATTTTTACAATATTCATGAAGAATTTCAGCAACCCTTAAAGTATCATCAAAAGTTTCACATTCTTCTACTAAACTGATAATCTGTTTTTCACGAGGCGAAAAATCCAAATCAACGAAGTGACCCACCTTAAAATATAAATTAGCCCTATCAGCAAGATTAAAGGTATCAATATCTTCATTAGCAATATCAAAGAAATCATCATCATTTAACTCCTTGTATCCTTGGTAAAAAGTTTTTGCAAGTCCTGGATATTTCCTCTTCATCAACTTCTCAATTCTAGCATCCTCCACCACATTAACAAACTGTTTAGGAAGATCGACCTTTAATGTCCAATCTTCATTAGGAGTGAATAAAGCATGAGAACATTCATGAGCCACCAATACATCATAAACTGTATTAGATGCTAGTTTCCATAAAGGAAGACTCAATACTCTAGTGTGTACATTAAAAGCAGCAGTTTTTACATCTCTGTGCTCTACTATAAAATTTTCAGTAGCGAGTAGTTTTGCCAATTGAGTTTTAATATCATGATTGACAGTCATACTGTGTTCTAAACTTCTCCTATAATACACCAAAACCCAGACTTATGCCTGGGTAGCGACCACTTTGCAAACCGATCCCCGCTTTTTAGGGCGGGGATACTGGGTGGTTAATTTACTCCTGTAAAGTTAAACGTGTGTCTGAATCATGATTCAAGTAGACTTCTACAAAAATGTTTTGCAGATTGATCTGTGGACTCACTTTCTGTAATACACTGGAAGTAATCGGACACTTTACTATATTGCTCGTCTCTTACTGCAGATTGTTTATCTGAGTACTTCCAGTCTGCCAGTTCGTTATATGAAACCAAATTTCTCATAAAGTATATTCGAACTACAACTATATTTATATCATGAAATCAAAATATAATCAACACTTGTTAACAAAAATAAATGCCTACGAAATTATACTCATTAAAAAAACACCCTTAAGTTTCCTTACGAGTGCTTTCCTTCTTGCTTTTGCTTGGCGTAATGCCTGTGGATTAAGTTTTCGTTTTCTCTCCTTCTTGGAGTGATGAATCCAATTCGGGATAGAGGTGCTCATAGTCCCTCCTATAGTGTTGCCTAACATTATCTATAAGTTTATCAGTCTTGTCAAGCTTATAGAACCATTCATCTTTATTCACAGTATACTCCGCAAAAGCATCCACCTTAAAGGGTAGACCCAATATCTCACTCATAAACTTTCCAAATAATTTACCTAGACCATCCTCAAATTTCCAAATATGAGATTCATCAGTTAGAAAATCCACCTGTGGTCTATACCAATTCCTAGACTCTGGAACCATCTTTCTAAAAGTCTCTAAAGTTTCATCAAAATTATCTTCCATTAATGATTGAGCATCATCTTCAAATCCCCTTCTCAAATAAAGGGATGCTGAAATAAATCTCTCTATAGGATCTCTAACAACAACAATATGAGGAATATTCTTTATATCACAATACTTCTCATGTAATGGTTTATGAAAATGAGCTACTTCACAATCATCTATAAGAGCCCAATTTCCATGAGAAATTCCCCTATAATCTATAGGTTCTAGTTCCCAATTATTGAGTTCCAAATTGGTCTCAATAAATCTTCCTCCTGTCCTAGGAATATGAATGAAAAGAAATCTCTTTCC
>VTLG01002017.1_pt1 | contig 13083 bp, 26 predicted proteins | sample 4694571 | NCBI WGS metagenome assembly VTLG01 (sample SAMN12604809, study PRJNA352737) | marine metagenome | biome: ENVO:00000447; feature: ENVO:00000209|ENVO:00000569|ENVO:01000036; material: ENVO:00002151; isolation source: viral sequences binned using virsorter ... | reverse complement strand
AAGACTATCCTTTGTAATGTTTAGCTTATATCTTCGCATTATATCAATTCCTAAGTGTATTCCTGCACCTTTCTTAGCAGGTTTTATATTAAATCCTTGTCTATATATTTCTTCAATACTTTTTGGCTCTGCGGAGTCAGCAACTATTTCTGTAGTCCTATCTATGCCCAGTTCTTTCATTTTGTTAGCAAGATCAGTATTAGTCAATCTTTTTTCATATAGCAATTCTCTAATATATAGACTATCATCTAATTGCCTTACTTCTACTAATGCAGTAGGACTATTAGTAAAACCAAAGTCTAAACCATAGCCAATTAATCTACCTTGCACATCATCTACCAAATTCCATTGTCTAAAAATCTGTGTACTAACACTACCAATTTCTCCCATTCCATAAACACGCCAATAATCTGGGTCTAAATCTTTTAATCTTTCAATCTCTGCTATTGTGTCTTTATCTAAAAATGGATTAGCTAAATATGTTGACTTTAAAAATGTGCAATCATCTCTAGTTATTACTTTTTCATATATCCAAGAATAAGGATCAGAAGGATTATAGTCTAAATATATCTTTTCTGTAGTTCTTAATATAAGCTGTTGCCAATCTTCATAATTAAATTCGTTTGCCTCGTTACACCACAGATAGTTTCTTTTTCTACCACGTATCTTGACAGGTTGATCTACACTAATAAATTCTAATAAATTACCATTCAGACTGTATGATAGTTCAGACTTATTATGATTAGCTTCATTGTATAATTCTAAATCTTTAAGAATAGAAATTACATCTCTATATGCTGTGCCTTTTAATGCAGGTAATGTCTTTCTACATATTGTAAATACTTTGCCTGTTTCTTCTAAGCATTTAACAATAAATAACTGACACAGCGAATAGGTCTTACTTGAACGGGTGCCCCCCTGTAAACACGTAATTCGAGTATTAGACCTATACGCCTTGTGGAATACATTAGTAGTTTTAATCTTTCCCTGTGTCAATTACTTGTATAGTTAAGTCTGTTAATGATTTGCCACCACTTGTAATATCTAGCTTTTCTGCATATCCTCTGTCTTTAGCTTTAGACTTTAGATAAAATATGATGCTTGTTTCTTTTCCAGAAGATATATTCTTTATTAATTGCCCTTCTACATAATCAATCTGTGCTTCTTTAATATCTTCTACTGCTTTAGCAAATTCAGCATCTTCTTTTAAGTATCTATAGTATGTGCTTCTGCTTATATTACCTGCCTTTTTACAAGCGTGATATATTAGTCCTTGCGTTTCTTGTAACGCTTTTAATAGTTTCTCTTTTTTATTCTGTGCCATTTGTATTATTTTATCTTAACATTATAACCTTTTTCTTTTAGGTCATTGTACAATTTTTTTGCCTTTACTAAATCATCTTCTTTGATAGTTATTGTAGCACTATCGTCTGTGTCCTCATCTATCTTGTCTATATTTAAGTCTAAGTCTATATGCTTAAAACCCCAATCAGTCAGTTCATCAATATCAAATTCATTAGCCAGAATATCCATATCAAAGTCACCTGTGTTTTTATTTAATCTAATGTTTAATTCTTTTTCTTCTTCTTTGCTTAAATCTAATACTACACAATCTATTTCTGTATGCTTTAATTCTTTGCATATTTTTAGTCTTTGATGACCACCAATAATAGTCATATCTTTATTTACAACAATTGGTTCTACTAAAGAAAATTTAGATAGTGACTTTTTTAAATCATTATATTGCTTCGTGCTAATCTGTCTAGGATTATACGTTGCAGGTTTTAATTTATTTATTTTTATTAATTGTATTTTCATATTTCTTCAAGTATTCTAAATTATAATATATTTGCTGACATACCAATTCCAAATGCTTTATTTTGCAGAACATATTAAACATTGAATCGCTTTCAGCTTTTATATGGCATTCACGACATAACCCCATTAGATTCTCTATATAGTCTTTGGAATTTGAACCACCCATACCACGACCTTCTAAATGGTGTATATCAACTACTCTGTCCTGTTGGCACATTTCGCACATTATGAAGTCTGTTTCTCCATAATCAAAAAATGTCATATATACCTTAGTATGCTTTTTCAACTCTCTTTGGCATTTTATGTTGGTCATCACTTGGTAAATTCAATATAAAATCTCCTTCACAAAAGCAGCATCTACCTTTTTTAATTAAACTAACCCTTGTACAACTTATGCAGAATCTAAATATCTGTTTTACTTTATTCATTTTTGCAACTATTTTCATATACTGCTTTTAATTTCTTTAACGTTCCCTGTACACAACTGCCACAGCTAGAAGGTTTTTTATTAGCATTAAACACTTTATTATATAGCTTAACCATAATGCTTTGATCCGAACCTGTAATAGTTCCTTTAGTTCTACCCATTACATCTTCATAAATCTTTAATTCATCTTCTGTAAATTGTCTTGAATATGGATATAATTTATTAAGAGCTTCTTTGCGCTTTTCGCAACCACAATCATCGCCTAATATTTTTTTAGCTACCTTGTCAATTCCTGTAGCTTTAAATACTTTTTCTACTGAATCACCAAGTCCTTTACTTTTTGTCATCATTTAAACCTTTTAAAATTTTATCTTTTAATTTTACGTCATCAAGTATATTAAAAATTCTATTTAATATAACATTTATAGAATTTGTTATAATATTCATATAATGAGGTTGTTCAGCTAAAAAATATTCTTTGCCTTTTTCATCCTTAAATGATAAAACATTATCAGTTTTAAATTCTTCAGTTTTGCATTTTTTTAATGCTCTTAATATTCTTGTTTTTTTCATAATATAGCTGCTAATAATAATAATACTATTGTAAATGTAACAATGCCAACAAATATGTCAGCAATAATATCTTCTTTATCTCTCATTTTTTAAATAATTTTTTACGTTCTTAATTGCCTTGTAAATAGTGGCCCTGGATATTCTAGTAGCTTTAGCTAATGAATTTAAACTGTGCGAATCTCTATAGTATATTCTAAATAATTCTGCATCAAACCAATATAGGTCCTGAAGTTTATTCTCAATCCATTCTAAGCGTTCTTCTACTTCTTTCTTGTCTTTTATTGTATATGTAGTATTATCGGCAGTAATGCTTTCTATTGTAGTTGTAGTATGATATTCGTAATACTTATTGTATTTATAATAGTACCTGCTTGTTTTAGAATGATATTGATTTAGCATTACCCTGGCGATGTAGAATGTTAATTGTTTTTTTTCTATTATTTCATTTATCCTGTCCTGATCGCATTTATAAAGTTCTTCAATCACAAAACTTAATAAATCATCTTTTCCTTTTTTACCTGCTATATTATAAGCCATATCTTTTAGCTTGTCATAGTTATCTATCAGGTATTTATTTAGCATATTTTAATTATAGAAGGTATATTTAATTGTTTTAGTAAGTTGTATTCTACATTAGATATTTTACCTATTTCTACTTCTGCTATATTGTCAAATCTCTTTTGTAGTTTCTTATAAATATAATTTTCTATATTATCATTTTTTTTCAAATCTCGTAAAACAAAAGACATCTCTGCACCAGAATCAAACAAAATTGTAAACAATAGACTGTTAGTATCTACATAATCCCAATATAGTCTATCTTTTCTTGTATTAAAAAATGTCGGTTTTCTTTTCATTTTTAAAATTTAAATATATATCTATTATTTCAATTGCTTTATCTAAATTATTACAAGACATAGCCAAGTAACCTTTTTCTGTTAATTTATTTAACCAAGTTAATTGCTGAACTGATGGCTTGTTGTAACCAATTTTTAATTCTATTGCTAATCCGTGATAACTTCCACGCGGTTCATATATAAACAAATCAGGAAAGCCACGTTTATATCCTGTTGCTTTTGCCTTATTTCTTTGACTGTGATACTTTTGATATTGTCCGCCCATAGAACCACAGTAAAGAACATTCTTTAAATCTAAGTATTGGCAGACTGCTTTTTGTAATTGGTATTCTTTCATCTATAAAATTTATATATTATATAACTAATAAATGGTGTAGAAAATAATAGTGTAATTATATTAATATGCGGTTCACCACATAAACCTAATATGTGCTTTATTATTTCCATCATTTCTTAATCCATTTAGCACCTGCGTTAGGATTGTATTCTGTAACATATCCAATAGCTTTTAAATGCTGCTCATATTCCTTCTGTGCAGAAGCATCAAGTCTTTTCATTAGTAAACTATCGTAATGGTCAGGAAAACGATTCTTTTGTTTATTAAAACCATTACTTGACCATCGCTTTAATCTTCTATCTATATCAAATGTCTTTTCCATTTCTGCTCTAAATTTACTTCCTGACTTATTCTTTTCGGTCCAATATAAAAAGAAGTCATTTTTATCACTATCACTAATATCCTCTATTGCGTGTATTGCGTTTTTAAACGCAACTATTCTATCTTCTATTTTACTTTTATTTACTTTATTAATACTCTTGTTTACTTTACTAGCATTACGGTCGCTATGCGGTTGTAATACGTTCGTATTATTCCACCTTTTACTAACGCTTTCTTTTGCTTTTTTTGACTTTAAATTTATTTCTTCTATATGATTATTTAAACGCCTGGAATAAAAGCAACCATCTTCTATAACAAATAGATCAAAATCTTCTATTACTGCTTTTAATTTATCAGCATCACATTGTAAACCATAAGCTAATACCTCATATTGATTTGTGCATATTTTATTTTCTTCTGAGAATAACAATTCTAATACGGACCAAAAAATTCCATATCCTTCATAACCAAGATTTGCCCTTAGTTTTATTATTCTAATATCATTTCTTGCAGATGAATCGTGATTAAAGTATGTCTTTTTCATAGTAATTTATTTATGATAATGCCTGTGCTATATAGAAAAGTAAAAACATATAAAACAAGAATAACACAGGCACTATCGGAGTTAACTAAAACGGGGGATTACTCATTATAGTATTAAGATCTTCTTCAACAATAATGTCTTTTAATGCTAAAGTAGTAAAAAATTTGTCTTTCCATTGATTGCATTTAATGTAAAAATCAATTTTAGCATATTTATCTACCTTAATATCTTTTCTTCTAACATCAATTGCTGCTTTTCCAAATATCTCAAATTGATACTTATTCTCAAAATCTGTATCATCTATTATTGTAATAAACATCTTTTCAGCTTGATCGCCATTTTTTAGTGTTATCATTTCAGACTTTACGTCTATTATTTTACCTCGTATATTATACATATTTATTTATTTTATTAATTATTACTATTTTTAAAATCATCTGATTCCATTTCGCCAAATACATTATTTTCATAAAACCCTGCCAACTTTAAACAAGCTCTGGACATAGCACGTTTTTCTGCCATAGCTACAGGATATGAATTTTGATTATTCATTGGTGCAGCTTCGCCAAAAGTTTCTATTACTTTATCGCCCATTTTTGCAGTTGCTTTTATAATAATACACTTAGTGTCTGTAGAATTAAATATAAGTTCATATTTTATATCTATATTGTTTGCAGCTTGTATTTTATCAATACCACTTCTTGTAATGATAGTGTAAAATTTATGCTTAAAATAATCTTCATCAGTTAAATTATTTTCTATAAACAATCTATTAAGTATTTCTTGCTTATTCATATTAAAAAGGATTAATAAATTTAACAATATCCAAGTCTATTAAGTCACATAAGCGTTCTGCATCTGTTACTGTTAATTTACTTGGATTCTCTAACTTTTTTAATGTTGTAGGATAAGACCAATCTAATGCCTTAGCAACGTCCATTTTATTCATTTCTTTTACAGACATAGCAATTCTAATTACTTGTCTACGCATCATTCGTGAATTCATATATATTTATTTTAAATTAAAAGACAATTATAATAATTATATTTAACACTATATAAACTATCTGCTTATAGTTATTAACAATTTTAATGTTAATAAATAAAAACAAACGTTTATAAAAAGTAAAGATTGTTTTATATATATTTGTTTCATACAATTAAAACAAGTATAAATTTAAAACATATAACAATGACTGAATTTAAACCAATATATAATAAAGAAGAATTATTATTATTAGACAAAGACTTTTTAATTAAAGTAATTTTAAGACAGGAAATAGATATTCATAACTTAAACGAAGAAGTTAAGGCAACAATTAGAGAGTGGAAAGAATCATTAAAATCAAGATAATTATGAAAGCAAGAATACTATTAATAATATGTGCAACCTATATAATAGGTAGATTTTTAACTACAATAATTTTTGGAATATGAAAGACTTTAATTTTAAAACAGGTACTCATAAACAGATTCTTTATGATTATCTATCATTAGGCAAATCAATTACAACTAGAGATGCTATGATTGATTTAGGAATTGCAGACCTTCAAGGTGTAATAAGAGATTTAAAAAAAGAAGGTGTATGTATTGAAACTAGAGATCAAAAAGTTAGTACTAGATACTATAAAGCTGACGGATCACCTAAATACGCTTACGTGCGTTCTTATAGACTTGAAACTATATTTGACAGAAACATACATACAAGCGTTTATAGGACCGCAGAGGATCAGGCAGAATGGGATATTAGTTCTGATGTGCCTGATGATGTTATAGAAGATATGGAAAAAAGACACCAGGAACATCATAGCGGGAATTGTTCTTATTTAGGAATAGACAAAGGAATGGTATCTGTCCTGCAAGACAGGTTAGAAAGAAACAAGTAAATATTACTTATTCTATTTAAGGGTTTTAATCAATTCTCTAAATCGCTTATTCATACCTTTAGTGTCATAAACTTTATTATAGTTTTTGTCATAGGTATAGTAGGCGTTTAGCTTGATCTCCTCACTATATATATTATCACTTTTACTCATAATTCCATTAATAAGTTAATTGGCAATTTACCATTTTTTAGCACAACTGCACAACCAATAGCAGGTTTCTTGCCGTGTTTAGCATATGCCATAGCATAACTTTCGTGGTCAATGCCGCAACCAACTTGCATACCAAATACTCTAAAATTCTGTCCAACGTAATGTTCACAATATGCTTGTGTATGTAAATGACCTTGTACTGTATTCATCATATCTGCCCTGCATTTAGTTCTTGCAGTACCACCTTCGCCATGCAAAAATTGAACACCATCTTTAACATATCTTTCGACAAAATTCCATTTAGGCACTTCTAAGACTTCTTTGTAACTTTTAATCCACTTACTAGGAATAGCAGATGTTTGTGCTTTTCTCATTACCATTCTATCGTGATTACCTATAATAACAGTAGCTACAGGAAATGCTCTATACCATCTTGATATTCTTTTAATTGCATATGCTAATTCATCAGCACCGCCCATACCATCAGCAGATGTTTCGTGATAGCTTGAATAATGATTATCAATTACATCACCAATAAATACAACTTCTGTGCAGTCATATTCATCGTATTTAGATATGCAAAATTCTAAGTATTTATTTAAAGAAAATGGTTCGTGAAGATCGCCAATTACAAGGACATTATTATATCCTTCACCATTATTTTTTCGATTAGTTTTTATTAAGTCATATTCTGACTCTGTAAGTCTAGGTCTATATGGTCGTAAATTATCTATTTTTTCTTTATTTTTTCTAACCCTCTGCTTCCAAAATATGCACCTATACAGGTTATATTGCATAATTCAATTAAGCTGATCCACCTTTCTTCTACATTAAAATCAATTGTACCGCTATCAATAAATACCAATAATACTGTTGCTATAATTAAAAACGCTAGTGTTAATGGTCTTATGTTAGCAGGTAGCCATCCTGCTTTAGCATCAGCTTCCCATCTTCGTGTGATCTGTTCCTGTGCATTAGCTTCTGCCTTAGCTATAATTTCTTTTAAATTAGTTTTTAATTGGATACGTTCTTCATCAGTAGTTACAACGTTATCAACAATGTTACCAACAGACTTTATCAAATCGCCACCTAGTATTTTTCCAATTATGCTCATAAGGATTTGTATTCTATTAAAGGTCTGTATTTTGTTTTATTATTTTCGTCTTTGTAAGCTACTAAAGTCTGTCGTCTATTGTCTGTAACTTTCCAACTTAAATGTACCCAATCAGGATATGTAGGGTCAATGTATTCTGTAGCATTTCCAAACTCTAATATACATTGGTCAAAGTCTAAATCTAAATCTACAAGCGTTTCATAGATCTTTATATTATCCATTTTGCCACGTTTAAAGTATTGCAAGTCTACTGCTTCATACCTACAATGCTGCGAATTGCTACTTGATCCAATAGCTTTTGATAATTGAGGACTTCTGTAACCACTTGTAATTCTCAAAGGTCCTAATCGTTCCCGAATGGATTGGAGAAAAGCAGCCAGAAGCCTCAATTTTATAATGCCTTCTTTTGTAGGCGTATTGTCAATTCCAAGTCTTAAACTTGTGTTTGATTTGACTAACTCATAGAGTGTAAAGTTTTTTGTAAGTCTCATTCAAATTTAGCTAAATAAATTTTATTAATCACTTCTTGCAAATCATTTATTGGAATATCTAGTTGCATCATTATATTTGCTTCATACCTTGCAACTTCTATATTGTTGTCAAAAACTATAATTGTTGGAACAGCTAGTATGTCGTATTTTTCTTGCTCGTCTGGATTGTGACATATTACAACGTCATTTTTTTCGCAATCTTTTAAGTCTACAATACTATAGTTATTTTCTGCGTTCCATTCACTATTGTAATGCACAACTTTAACTTGACCTATGCAAGACCCTATTCCAAAAAATAATAAACCAAGTAATATGTAAGGCAGATTTTCCATTAGTCCATTTTATCTATTTTATCCCTTAGATATTTCATATCTTCTTTTATTTCTTTGACATCTTCTTGAGTGCTTAAAATAGAACCTCTAATTAATTTATCTTTTAATTCAAATTCTTTTTCACTAATTGGCATTTCAGGTAATTTTTTTGCTTCTTCAATATCGGCTTGTAGTGTAAACCACATACCAACTAAAGTAGCTATTAAAACTGAAATTCCGCCTAGTGTTTTAAGACTTACTTGAAATTTTGATTCCTCAGATAGTTCTTTCATTTGTCACAACTTTTATCACATTTTTTGCCTGAAAACTTTTCTACACCACTTATGCCAAAACAACCTAATACAACCCATACAAATGAGTCATAAACAAACTCATTGATTAAAAGTCCTTTGCCCATAGCACCTGTAATTAGATCAGTAATCATTATTAAACACATAATTATAAAAGCTACAAATCCAACTATAGCTTTTTCGTTCCAATTGTTATTATCTTTAAATATATTCATTATAATTTATATTTTATTAAACCATTTTCTATGTAAATTCCTTCAGGTCTTATTATAGTTCTACCATTAAGATCATACAATAATCCTGTGTTTTTTGATTTTTCTATTAATTCATTTATTCCTGTATTACACGGCAATCCTGTATTGCAGTCAATATATTCTGTATTTATTATTTCAACATACTCTATAACTGTGTCAGTTATTAAAATTTCAACATATTGAACTTCTACAATAGTATCAAAGACTACTACTTCAACTTCTTCTATAACGTCAACATATAAAGTGTCTAAAATATCTTCATATACAGTTACTGTGTCAATTACATATATATATTCAGGCACAAATGTTTCTATCTCTACGGTGTCTATTATGATCTGCGTAATGTATTCTGTTTCAATTATAGTGTCTAATTGTATTATTGTTTCATAAATATAAAAAGGCACTTCTAAAGTATCTGTTTCATATATATACTCTACTACAGGAATATCTACAAAAACTGTGTCACATTCATTTTGTGGTACACATTCATCTATTAATGTAGGAACAGCACCATCCTCATCACTTCCATCAACACAGTCTAACCAATTATCATTAAGATAAAATAATCCATTAGCACCATTAGGCACACAACCCAAAGGACTATACTGAGTCCAATTACTAGGATCATCGCCACAATAAAAACCATTAGATTCGGCACAAGCTATACACAACTCTTGAAAATCGTACTCTTGTGAAAAAGAAAATGTACTAATAAATAATAACAACAATAATTTTTTCATAGTTAAAAGATTAAATAGTTAAAACCAAACTTGCTTTCATAAACAGGTTTTCCCCAAATATAAATATGCTTACCTTCAATAAAAAAACCTAAAGATTTATTTACTTTAAGTCCTAAAATTAGTCCTGAATCCCATTCTAAGCGTTCTAAGGCACTATCTCCGTATTCATAAGAGTATTTGTCCAAACCGTAGTGTAAGGGCATTAGATTTGCCCAAATGTGAATCCAATGTTTTGCAGAGTATTTATAAAATGATAAACCTAACACTAAGCTAAGTTCTTTTTGCATTCCTAATTTTTCTAATTCTCTATTATTAAAGTCTGCTATTGCTTGTCCAAAATAATGTTTGTAAAACTCGTCATTTGATGTTGCTAACAATTCTCCGTTTTTAAACCAATGCCATTGTCCATTAACTAATTCGCTATTATATCCAAATTCTTCTGCTAACTGTGAAAATGACTGTTCACCTGCAATCCAAAAATCCTCAATAGGAATATAACCATATGGATCGTGAATTCTAAACACGCCGCCCAAAGTTATGTCAAAATTGCCTTTTGTTATTCTAAATCTTGCGTCTGCTGAATTATATCTAAGATCAAGTCTTTGGTTGTCTGTGTATTGTGTTTTAATAACAAATTTTTTGCCTAAATATCTAAGCCAATAATTTTGCTGAGTAAATACGTCACCACGATTGCGTATAAGCGAATAATTAGCAAGATACTCAAAACCAATGCTATTACCAATAATAACATCGTCAGAACTACTCTTATTGCTTTCGTTTCCATAATACCAAGTGGTAAGTTTTTTCTCATAATCAAAACGCGCTTTTTTTCTTATTCCAATACTTAAATTGTAGTCAAATGGATTTACCTGTGTAACATCTTCGTATCCTTTGTCTATAGAAATGTAGTCTTGTCTTTCTATCATACTTGTATTTATATTCATAGAAGTATAAATAGTCGAATACTTAAAGAAGTCTATTTGACTAAACGATAAAAAAGGAATTAAAAATAATAAATACTTTATCATAAAATTTTAGTATAAGAATATGTAACATAAATATCACAAGACCAACCACCAACAAAACCTGTATCTTCTGCCCATACCTTAAATGGTTTATTTAGTAACGTTGATGTGCAAGTTGTCTTTCTACCAGGCAATACTTGAGCTTGAACAACATAAGAAACATCACTTGATTGTGAATCCATAATATCAACTACAATCCCCCAATAGTCATCGTCGCTTGATTCATCAAAACCAAATGTTAAATTTTTTCTTCCTGTTTCAGCAGGTGCAGCATAAGTTACTAATACTGTAACATTATACACCGTAGGCATATAACCACTCAATGCGCCTACTAATGTTTTTGGCGTGTTTTCTAAATCTAATACTTCTGCATTACTTAAAGACAATTTATCTGTTTGAATAACAAATTTAGAATCTATAGATTTTGAAGTTCCTGCACTACTGCCTGTAGTATCATTAACATCTACAACCATATATAAATCACCGCTACCTGTCTGTTCTGCTAGTGCTGTTTTGTCTGTTAGTCTTTGTCCTGCCATTGTTTAATTTTTTAATATAATTTTTTAGCTTTTTAAAGTTCTCTAAACTGCTTGGATATTTTCTATGTTCCTTAACAGCCATATATAGTAATATCTGCACCTTGTAAAAAACTTTTTAACTTATTGTTTCTTGGTGCGTTAATATCTAAATTCATTCCTGCATAGTAATTTCTTGTTGTAGGTGATAATTCTCCAGGATCATTATTACTAGCATATTCAGGAAACGCTGCACTACCCTTATCCGTTAAATAGTCTATTGTTCTTTGACGATAAAATTCTGCTGCATCTTTTGCTCTGTGCATTAAAGGTTCAATATCTTCATAACTAGCACTACTTGATTGGTCTGTAGCACCCATTACTACTATTGCATTATTCACAAATCTCAATCTCATAAATGGTGCTAGTTCTGCAAAAGCAAATTGTACTAATGCTTTTTGTATGTAATCTTCTACAAGCGTTTTATAATCGCCTGACAATGATCCAGCTGTTATTTCTGATTTTAGTTTAGCATCTAAATCAGTACCTAGTATTGGCAGAATGTACATATCCTGTGCCAATAATATATAAGGCATAATAAGGTTGTCGTCTACCGAAGAACCCAAAGCTGTGTCTTTTTTCAATCGTGTTGCTGATATGTATAATGTATGTTGTATCGCCATAGTTTATTTTATTTTACGCCTGGATAATGTCCTTGATTTGGCATATTTTCAGGTGCGGTTATTGCATCTTTTATTCCTCTTGGTTTTGGTGTATAGCTTTTAGGTATGCTATCTACTTTATTATAATCATCCATATTGTCAGCATCTTTTAATTCTGTGCCATCTTTAAGTCTATATAAAATTACCTTCCAAGCGTGGCGGCAATATACACCGCCTTTAAAACGAAATAAATCATAAGGTCTACCCTTATGCCCTAATTGTCTATTAACACCATCTCTACTAGCTTTATCAATATCTTCTAACCTATAAACAAAACCTGCTTTAGCTAATCGCATCATATTTTTGCAAAATGTTCTAGTAGATTTGCTTGGCTTTCTGCTTTTTTTAATATACTTAAACCTAACTCTATAATATGATTTATCTAATTGACTTGGTAAATCTTCTTTGCTTCTAATTTCATCTGCAAACTTTTCTTTATTTTCTCTTATTAATTTCTTTGCCCACTCATCATAATCTTCAATAGCACCCTCGTCTTGTTCATCTACAATTTCCCATTTTTCTTCATCTATTTGTTCACCTTGTAATTCTTCAAAAATTAAGTTTAAATCATCATCAGACATTTCCACCAAATCTTCTGTATTTACATCTTCTTTTGTAACACCTTCTTTTTCTTGATCTTCTTCTGATTGTGTTTTAGTAACTTCTAAATTAATAAAATCAGCAGGT
>VTLG01013611.1_pt1 | contig 13084 bp, 28 predicted proteins | sample 4694571 | NCBI WGS metagenome assembly VTLG01 (sample SAMN12604809, study PRJNA352737) | marine metagenome | biome: ENVO:00000447; feature: ENVO:00000209|ENVO:00000569|ENVO:01000036; material: ENVO:00002151; isolation source: viral sequences binned using virsorter ... | reverse complement strand
GGGTCTGGTAAATGGGGTACTAATATAAAACTTGCTAAGAATACAAAAAATAAAAATAAAAATACAAAGATACATGCTGCACATTATGAACCAAAAGGTAATCCTCTAATGGAAAAGAAAAACTTAGATGCAGTAGAACCAAAAGAACATAAGAGTGGTAGTAAGAGAATAAAATCTCCTAAACAATTCTTTAATTCTGCAGATGTTAAACCAGAATTTCCTAAAGATCCTCCACCAGAAATGGTAAATGGATGGCATCCTAAGTTAGCTGATGGTCAGGAGATAGCAAATAGATTTAATAAGTTAGATCCTCAGAGTGCAAAGGCAATGCCTAAGACTGGTAATCCTCATATTGATGCTAAGGTAGAGAAGGCAAAGAACAATCCAGATAAGGATGGTCCTGAATGGCGTAAGATGGTTGATGCAAAAGCAAGAAAGGCAAGACTTCAAAGGGGTTGACTGAGCTACTCTTCCTACAATATTCTGGTTATTATGCTTATCCTGAACCAATTATTCCTGATTATCAAACTGAATATGTAGAACATAGAGCTTGGGTTCCTTGGGTTAAACATGAATGGAAGGAAAATAATGGTGTAAGAACATATACTAGTGAAACTGATCAAGTTAATCCTGTTATTAGGAGAGCACCTTTAGATAGGACTCCTTTTGCAGCATATGATGAGTTTATGAAAGCAGATAAATTGAGAAGAGAAATTATGCATGAGGAACTAATGCACAGAAATAAAGCAGATATTGATAGGATTAATCCTAATAGTTTTCAAAACACCTTGCGTTATTCTTTTTAGAGTGTTATAATAAATAACCTGAGGTGGTAAGGGCAATGTCAATAAGTCCCCCCGATTGTACAAGGGGCCTGAGTATAAGCAGGATACGTACACCACCTCTCATACTACCCCAAACCGAGACCATGGGGATTGCCTTAGGGCATTAGTCTCTCATCCTTTAAGTAAAATCGCTCTATTAACAAATGACTTCAACTCTTACAAGGAGTAGAAGTAGTTGGGAGGCATTTTGCGACTGGGTTACATCAACTAACAATCGCATTTATGTCGGCTGGTTTGGAGTCCTTATGGTTCCTTGCCTTTTAACAGCTGCTATCTGCTTCACTATCGCTTTCATTGCTGCCCCTCCGGTAGACATTGATGGCATCAGAGAGCCCGTTGCTGGCTCATTTTTATATGGTAACAACATCATCTCAGGTGCTGTAGTTCCATCAAGCAACGCTATTGGTCTACACTTCTATCCCATTTGGGAAGCTGCTACAGTAGATGAATGGCTATACAACGGTGGTCCATACCAACTTGTTGTATTTCACTTCCTTATTGGTATCTGTGCTTACTTAGGACGCCAATGGGAACTATCGTATCGTCTGGGCATGAGGCCCTGGATTTGCGTTGCTTATTCCGCTCCAGTCTCCGCTGCGTTTGCAGTCTTCCTCATTTATCCTGTTGGACAAGGATCATTTAGTGACGGTATGCCACTTGGGATATCCGGCACGTTCAACTTTATGCTTGTCTTCCAGGCGGAACATAATATCCTCATGCATCCATTCCATATGTTGGGTGTGGCGGGGATGTTTGGAGGTGCTCTCTTCAGTGCTATGCATGGTTCCTTGGTCACCAGTTCACTCATCCGTGAGACAACTGAAACAGAATCACAGAACTATGGATACAAATTTGGTCAAGAAGAAGAGACCTATAACATTGTTGCCGCCCATGGATACTTTGGTCGTCTAATCTTCCAGTATGCATCATTTAATAACAGTCGAAGTTTACATTTCTTCCTTGCCGCATGGCCTGTTATTTGTATCTGGATGACCTCTCTTGGTATCAGTACGATGGCATTTAATCTCAATGGATTTAACTTCAACCAAAGTGTTTTAGACACTGAGGGTCGGGTTGTACCTACCTGGGCAGACGTGCTCAACAGGGCAAACCTAGGCATGGAAGTTATGCACGAGAGAAATGCCCATAACTTCCCTCTAGACTTAGCGGCCGCTGAGTCAACTCCAGTCGCCCTTCTAGCGCCTGCTGTGGGGTAATTATGGAAGTTCTTATTGTATTAGCTATGGTAGGAGGCGCAGTATTTGGTGCCTATAAATTAACTCCTAAAGACTAGGCACTGCGTGCTGGTAAGTCCTAGATTAAAGATCCTATAACTACTATAGGGTCTTTTTTAATGCATGGAATTAGATGACCAGTTAGAACTAGGACATCTTCTATTGGAGAATAGAACGTGTAGGGTTTGTGGTAAAGAAAAAAATCTTATAGATGGTTATTATAGAACGCGCAAGAATGTTAAACTCTTATCTTCTTATTCTTATGAGTGTAAAGAATGTACTGTAAAAAGAATATGTAAAAGTAGAAAGAAAGGTATTCTTTTTAGTGAATATAATAGGATGGTGGTGAAGCAAAACAATCAGTGTGCTATCTGTAAGACCCTACAAGCAGGGGGAAAACATAATTCCTTTATGGTAGATCGTAATAAAGAAACAGGGGAGGTGAGAGGTCTTCTATGTAAGTCTTGTAAAACTGCATTGATGAGTGTGGGAGACAATATACATACTCTTAATAGTATGATAGATTATCTTCATGGATGAAACATGGGACGTTCCTGATGACCATTTCACAGAGAATGTATTGAGTGATCACTTACGTTATAGATCAAAACTTACAGAAGATGAAAGTTTCTTTGTTAGATGTAAAGGTGAATTTCATATTGATGTTTATGATGAGAAGAACTTTCCTATCCCTAGTGGAGATCATGGAGGATTTGGTTTTCAAGGTTGGAATCCTATCTGTGTTCCTACCATCTATTATATTAACTGGAAGATAGAACAAATAAAAATATGGCGTGAGAAGTGCCAGTTTCCTGACTTTGAAGAGTTTCAAAAGAGAAAAACATCTTCACAATTGAGAAGAGAAGCAGGTGAAAAGAGAAGGAAGTCTGGTATTAAAGAAAAGTATGGAGCAACTAAATGTTATATAGAGAAAAAACAAGTATGGTGGAGGGATGATTTATGAGTAAGGCAGATAAGATAGACACTCAGGGTATGACAGCACCTGGAATTGAAAAATCTAGTATGCTTAAGACTACTCATTATGTTAATGGGTATCCTCCTTTTAAACCATTACATGTAAATAAAATGGTTGATGGTATGTTGAGAGATGAGTTGAAGGAACTTATTAATGAGGTTCTTGACGAAAGGGAAGCAAGAAGGTATAGTAATGACAGTATTGGTTCTACATTAAATGTCGATTTATAATGAATGTAAGATCATCATCAATCTCAATCAGTTGGTAAAGGATAGACCATGTGGAATTGATTTAGATGATGAGCATGTAGATAACATTGCTAATGATTTGCGTCGCAGGATGACCTTTGATTCTCTTTTTGAGCAGGTTGATCGTGCTATCTGGGACTATGCTGAAGAGTGTGGTATTGATCTTTCTGATTCAGAAGAGTGTCAGGCATTTGGATTTCAGATCCCTCAGTATGGAGACATTCAACCCAAGCCTAGTGAGTTTGATATTGTCAAGTTAAAAGGTAGTAATGATGCGTGGACAATTGATGTACCTAGGAGGAAAAAATGATGCATTTACATATAAAATGAAAGAACTATTAGAAGGAAAGGTAAAGACTGTTTTATCTAGTAGTGAACCAGATAATGTTCTCATACAATATAAGGACAAGGTTACTGCTGGTAATGGTAAGAAGATGGATTTCCCTGAGGGTAAGGGGCAAGTTTGTTGTGAGATTTCTGAGTTTCTTTTTAAGAAACTAGAAGAGCGTGGAGTTAAAACTCACTATATTAGTGTGCCCACTGAGAGAACAATGCTTTGTAAGAGGGTAGACATTGTACCGATAGAAGTAATAGTTAGAAATGTTGCTACTGGTTCAATAGTTAGACAGACAACACTAGAAGAAGGTAGAATTTTTAATTGGCCATTGGTTGAGTGGTATCTGAAAGATGATGAGAAAGATGATCCATTACTTACTATAGATCGTATTATGTTAATGGGATATGGTCCTCAGTTGATAGAAGAGATGGGAAGAGTAGCAAGAGAAGTTAACTCTATACTTAAGAATATCTTTCGTGATATTGGATTTACACTTGTGGATTTTAAATTAGAGTTTGGATATGATGCTAACAAGAATTTACTCCTTGCCGATGAACTATCACCTGATGGAATGCGACTCTGGAGAGAAGGTGAAAGTTTTGATAAGGACTTGTTTAGAAAGGAGGAGGGTGATATAGTAAAAGCATATGAGTATATTTTACAACAACTAAAAAACTTTGATTAATATATAAGAGGTATTATGGAAGAACATAAAGGAATGAAAATTTTCTTAGACACTGCTGAAACAGATGTTATTCGTAAACATTTTTCTACAGGGTTGATTGATGGTGTAACAACTAATCCAACTTTGATTAGAAAGAGTGGTAGAAATCCTGAGGAAGTTTACCAAGAGATCAAAGACATTGGTCTTCAGGATATTAGTATGGAAGTCATTGGTGATAAACTTAATATGATTTCTGAAGGTCGTAGACTTGCTAAGAAGTTTGGTAAGGTTGCTACTATTAAAGTTCCTTGTACTCCTAATGGCCTTGCTGCTTGTAAGGAGTTGACTAAAGATCATATTAAAGTTAATGTAACTCTTATCTTTGCACCAGCACAGGCAATCCTTGCTGCTAAGGCAGGAGCAACTTATGTTTCTCCATTTGTTGGAAGAGTGGATGACAATTCATATGGTGGGTTGTGTCTTGTAAAAGATATTGCTAACATCTATGATAAGCAAAAGGTATTTGATACTAAGGTATTGGCTGCATCTATTAGAAATGTAAGAGATGTAGGTAGGGCATTTGAGTATGGTTCTCATATATGTACTATACCTACTCCAGTATTTGAGAAGATGTATAAGCATGTTCTTACTGACCAAGGACTTGATCTTTTTGATAAAGATTGGAGTCTTGTAGTTCAATAAATTAAAGTAGAAAAATGATTGGAAACTTAGAACCAGAAGAGAAAGTAATGGAATCAAAAACTATGAACTTCACTGTATATTCTAGACAAGGATGTCCTTATTGCGTTAAGGTTGTTCAAGTATTACAGCTTGCTGAATTAAAACATGTTGTTTATGAATTAGGCAGAGACTTTGATAGAGAAAGTTTCTATGGACAATTTGGTCAAGGTTCTACTTTTCCTCAAGTAGTTTTAGATGGTGAAAATCTAGGTGGATGTACAGAAACAGTTCAATATTTAAAGGAGAATAAATTAGTCTAATGAAAGACGATTTTGAAAACGTTTATGATATGATTGAACATGCTATTGAGTATGCTTTTGAAGGGAAAATGCAACTCAAGTTTTATGAGTATTTAAAATACCGTAAGACTACAAAGGTAGAAGTAGATTCTTTTATTGAAAGTTCTACTGCTGCTGAACTGAGTGAACTTGTATTAGAACTTGAAGAATATATTAGGGGTGGAAAGGATAACGAACACAAACAATTGCGGGAGGCATATCATCACATCCCTAAACCTCAAGCAAGAAAGATAAAGAATTATTTGTATAGTATTTTAGAAGATGCCTGGAGATACTCAAGGGATAGGAAACCCGGTCGCCGCCGAAAAGGATCTAAATAAAGACGAATCCCAAATTAATAGAGGGGTTGAGTTATTATTAAGAAACAGGAGCAAAAAACAAGACCAACCTAAAACTTTTCAAATAAAGTTTGGGAATATGATTTCTTTTTTTAAAAGAGAAATTGTTTTTCATTTTAATTTTTATTTGGATATACGAAAAAAATAATCTCCAGGAGAATGCAATGGAAACTTTAGCAGTAACTTTGACTCTTACAACAGTAACGACATTTCTTGCACTTTTGATAGGAGGTATGGTAGGATGGTTGGCAAGACAGCATCATTTGGAGCAGCAGTATGTTACTTATACTCATCCTGAGATGTTTGATGAAAACGGAAATGTAATTCCAGACGAAATTGTAGCCGTGAGGTTTGAAAACGATTATGACAGCAGCGAAGACGACGAAGACTAAACTTCCACCTAACCCATTTCTTCATGAGGTTCTTGAGTTAGTAAGTAAGCAAAGATCAAAAGCGAAGAGGGTAGAAGTTCTTAAAGAATATGAAAGTGATGCTTTAAAGTCTATTCTTATTTGGAACTTTGATGATACAGTTATTTCTGTAGTTCCTGAAGGAGTTGTTCCTTATAATCCCAATGAAGTTCCTATTGGTACAGATCATACTTCTTTGAGAAGAGAGTGGAAAAATCTATATCATTTTGTGCATGGAGGTAATCCTAAACTGACTCCTCTTCGTAGGGAAACCATGTTTATTCAAATGTTGGAAGGACTTCATCCAGAGGAAGCAGAAATTTTATGTTTAGTAAAAGATAAGAAGTTATCATCTAAGTATAAAATTACACGCGAGATTGTTGGTGAAGCATTCCCAGATATTCAATGGGGTGGTCGTTCATGAGTGAAGAAGTTGAAAGTGTAGAAGAAACAAAAGAAGAGGATAGGTTTGATTGTAATGCTTATTCCGCACATGTATTACTAGAAAATACTACACTTGAAAAAGCAAAGAATAAAAAGTTTCCTAGTGATACATTTCTTGTTTGGTATAATGTAGAGGGGAAGGAGTTGTTAGATGTAACTCGTTCTGGTAAGCAAGCAAATGTTTTTGATATGTATTATGATAAGTATAAGAAAGATCTAAAGAGAATAGAATGGGGATATGGAACAGTTAATCCTACATTGTGGGGATATAAACAACCTGGTAGAAAGAAGAAAAGAAAATGAGCGATGAACTTAAGGATCAAATAAATGAGATCATAAGAGATGAAATTCAGGATGTTATTAATGAATATGTGGATACTGTAGAGGATCTAGAGAAAGAAAATGGTGAGGGTTTTGGTAAAGAAAAACTAAAAGTTAACATCCCTAAGGATGAAATAGATAAACTTATTAAAGAGTATAAGAAAATTAAAAAGCGTGAGAAATCTAATCTTAATCAAGTAAGACTTTTAGATAAGCATGGAAATCATTTAAAATGAGTAAGTTAAAACCAGGAGAGTATAATAATAAGAAAGTTAAAACATTTAATGGTATTAGTGTTACTTTATTAAGAGGTGCATTGGGACCAGGATACAGGAAGGATTGGACAGAAGAGCAGTTAAAAGAATACGAAGAGTATCTTAAGGAGGGACAATGAAACTGGGCGTAATGTGCAGTGGCAATGGATCTAATTTTGAGAATGTAGTTCGTACCTGTAGAGAGGATGAAGTTGTGTTGATGATACACAACAAAGAAAAATGTGGTGCGGCTAAGAGAGCAGAGAAATTAGGTATACCCCATCTTTATATTAAAAGTAAAGATGAAGATCTAATCATCAAAACTTTTAAAGCAATGGAAGTAGATCTTATTGTTCTTGCTGGTTGGATGAGGATTATTTCTCCTAAGTTAATTGACGCATTTCCAAATAGAATTATTAATGTTCATCCATCATTACTACCTAAGTATAAAGGACTGCATGCTGTTGAACAGGCATTAGAGAGTGGTGATGATACCACTGGTTGTACTGTCCACTATGTCACAGAAGAACTTGATTCTGGTGATATAATATGTCAAGAGGAGGTTCAGATCTTTCCACATGATACACTTCAGTCATTAACCAAAGTCATTCAACAAAGAGAATACGAAGTTTTACCAAGAGCAATTGAACATGTTAAGCACAAGTTACAGATTAAAGCTTACTGATATCTGTTGTCGAATTAAATTGGGTCGTGATGTGAGTTTAATGGAAAGGATTTGGGTATACAAAATAATCAGATCTAATAAACATGCAGCAGGTATAGCAGAGAGATTGCAATGAAAAAATCTGAGGAAGAAATGGAAACCGAATTTCAAGAAAGGGAAAGAAGGAAGGCCTTTAAAGAAGAATGCAGTGCTCTTAGATATGATACCAGAATATATGGTATCAAATTTTGGGATGAAAGGGGTAGTGGAAGGATAGTTAAAGGAAAGAAGATTTATAAAAGTTAAAACGGTATCATATTATACAAAGTTGCTTGACTAAATAAAGTACCTGTGTTAGTATTAACACATACGTTCAGCCCATTAGGGCCGCAAGTAAGTCGCGGAACGGAGCGTTCATCCTATGTTCAACTTGCTACTACCAGTTCTAATTGCTTCTACACCACATACAGGACTCATGTCATGTGAGGACTATAATTGGCTGATAAAGGATATGAAATTCCCTGATGTCAGTGAAAAGTTGAAGCAAGAAATATTGGAAACTATGAAAGACGGAACTGATCCTGCATGTTTTAACTCATAGGACGCAAACGACTAAAGGAACGGGCCTTAAAATCCAACTACTTTAGGAGTAAAATTATGGCACAAGTCACTTATCGCGGTGTTAAATATGACACCAAAGACAGCAAGAGCTGTCAGAAGCAAGTCTCTGAACTCACATACAGAGGCATTAAGCACACAGAATCTAAGGTTGTGTGTGCAAGGTGATCTAAATCTTACTTTGCAAATACGCTGAAGAGGGGGTCTGCTTGACAGGTCCTCTTTTTTTATATTATAATAATGGGGATGGAGGATTGTATGGACAAAGAAAAACTAAAACTTATTGTTAAAAATCTTAAGTCGTTAGTTGATTGCTTGGAATCTGAAGTGTATTCTGATATTGATTCTTATAAGTATGAGAACTATAAGCAATCGGTTCCACTACTTGATGATTATGATGAGATTTTTGATGATGATGACGGGTATCCAGATTAACTATGAAACCAGAAATTAAATTAGTAAGTGTTACTCCTGATGCGGAGAAGCACATGGCATATGTTGCTCGCGTTAGCAACCCCAAGAATCAGGATAATGAGAAGTTTGCGGGTCTATTAAAGTATTGTATAGAACATGGGCACTGGAGTGTCTTTGAGCAGGCATTCATGACTGTTGAGATCAATACTACCAGAGGACTTGCTGCACAGATACTAAGGCATCGTTCATTCACCTTCCAAGAGTTTTCTCAGAGGTATGCTGATGCTTCTATGTTAGATGATACTATACCTGTTCCTGAATTGCGTAGACAGGACACAAAGAATCGTCAGAACTCTACAGATGATTTAGATCCTAAACTTGTACATGATTATGAGATAGGAATCAGAAAGCATTTTGAGAATGCGATGTGGTTGTATAAAGATATGTTAGATAATGGTGTAGCAAAAGAGTGTGCTCGTTTTGTATTACCTCTTGCTACTCCTACACGACTTTATATGACTGGTTCAGTGAGGTCATGGGTTCATTATATTGATTTACGATCTGCACATGGAACACAGAAAGAGCACATGGAAGTTGTAGAAGCAATCCGTTGTATCTTTGGATGTCAGTTCCCTACAGTTGCTGAGGCACTAGGTTGGGAGCGTCATGAGGAATGTCCTGAGTGTGAAGATGCTCCTTCAATCCTTATTGAATAAATACCTTTACCTATTATAGATAAAATGCCTACATATCCAGTGAAACATAAAGAGACTGGAGAGACTAAAGAACTCTCCATGTCTATGGTAGAATATAGTGAATGGAGAAATGAGAATCCTGATTGGGATAAAGATTGGATGGCAGGAGTTGCTGGCGTCGGAGAAGTTGGGGAAGTATATGATAAGTTAATAAAAACACATCCAGGTTGGAATGATGTTCTCCATAAAGCATCTAAAGCTCCAGGATCTAGAGTAAAACCAATCTAATTTTATGCCAAGAAAGAAAAAAACAGATCAACCAATAGGTGTCGGTTTAACAGTAAAGCAGATGAAGAGGAAAAAACCAATTAATGCTGAGATGTTAAGAGACATTGAACCTCTTACAGAAAATCAGCAAGTTTTATTTAACTCCTATACAAACGATAAAAATCTGGTAGCATATGGATGTGCTGGTACAGGTAAAACCTTTATTACACTTTATAAAGCACTTAAAGATGTACTGGATGAAACTACTCCATACGAAAAGATTTATATTGTTAGGTCTCTTGTTGCTACCAGGGAAATTGGCTTTCTTCCTGGTGATCATGAAGATAAGTCCACACTTTATCAATTACCTTACAAGGCTATGGTAAAGTATATGTTTCAAATGCCTACTGAGGCAGACTTTGAAATGTTATATGGCAATTTAAAAGCACAGGATACTATTGATTTCTGGAGTACATCCTTTATTCGTGGTACTACATTTGATAAGTCTATTATTATAGTAGATGAATTTCAAAACTTGAATTATCATGAACTTGATAGTATAATGACAAGAGTTGGTCAGGAATCTAAGATTATGTTCTGTGGAGATGCTTCTCAGTCTGATCTTGTTAAAACCAATGAAAGAAATGGTATCATGGATTTTATGAGGATTTTGCGTCTTATGCCATCTGTTGATATTATTGAATTTGGAGTAGAAGATATTGTTCGCTCTGGATTAGTTAAAGAATATATTATTTCTAAATTGGAACTTGGTTTATGACCCTTATCTATCATAATTTCTTAGGTGACATTGAACTTAAAAACAAAGACACACCCGGTTGTAGACTTTATCAACTCCCAGATGGCAATTGGGTTCCTTCGATCACTTCAGTTACTAGCTTTTATAATCGGGATATTTTCACTAAGTGGAGAAAGAAAGTTGGTATCGAGGAGGCAAATAGGATTACAAAGAAAGCAACCTCGCGTGGTACTGATTTCCATGAAGCGACAGAGGCATACTTAAAAGGTAAAGACATTGATTGGGAGGAGTTTAAACCTCTTACTAAGTTTATGTTTCATCATGCTAAACCATATCTGGATAAAATAGATAATATTCATGCTATTGAAAGAACTTTATATTCTGAATATTTGGGTCTTGCAGGTAGAGTTGACTGTATAGCAGAATATGAAGGTGAGTTAGCAGTAATAGACTTTAAGACATCTGAGAAGATTAAGCCTGAGGAGTGGTTGGAGAACTATTTTGTTCAAGAGACTTTTTATGCTGCTGCTTATTATGAACTGACTGAAATTCCTATTAAAAAACTTATCACTATTATGGTAACTCCTGGTGGTGAAGTAAAGGTATTTGACAAAAGGAACAAAGGGGACTATATTAAGTTATTAGTAAGATATATTAAAGAATTTGTATCTAACCATACTGGGGCAGAAAGTAATGTCGAAAGATGAACTAGAACAGGTAATGGAGAGCAAGTTCTTTTGTCCTGCTCGCTTCGCACAAGAAATAGAATCTCTTGTTCAAATTAATGCTGAAATGAATTATATTGATGCTATTATTCACTTTTGTGAGAAGAATGGTATTGATGTTGAGTCTGTTCCTAAACTTATATCTAAACCCTTGAAGGAGAAGATTAAGTATGAGGCACAGGAGTTAAACTTTTTAAAGCGGACATCCCGTGCAAAACTTCCTATCTGAGGGGAAATTCGACTTTTTTTTCCAAAAAAGTCGCAAAAAAAAGTCCGGAATTTTTTTGCCTAATTACTTTTTTTAAAATGATGGCTCCTGATGCATATCGTTGTTATTTGGCTTTGAAGAACCATTTTACTAAAGATCATTATGACTATATTAAGTATCGTGGTAAGACAAGAGCAACTAATAAATCCTTTTATAAGAGGAAAGACCGATTTTGGTTTGAAAAGTTTGCACGGCAAAAAAACGATAAAGAAGTAGAAGAGTTTTTTGTCTCTAATTTTGTATATTCGACTGATCCAGGAACTATGTGGATTGGCGAAATGATCAAAGAAGGGGAAAATCGCTATATTGACTGGAAAAAGAAAATTCAGTCACTTTCGTATATTTTTAAAGAAGATGTAAATTCCCTTTTTGGGGAAAATACGTTAAATGAGGTATTTGACTGTTCTAAGGGTCATCCACCAATTTTGAAAAGTTATCTTGGGGGGAATACCTCACTTGAAACTATGGTTATATGTGATAAGATATTAGGGTATAGGGATAACTTTGATAAGAAACTGAATGATCCTGTGTGGGAAACCGTCAGTAGAAAAATCAAGAAATACGACCCTTTCCTAAATATAGATGTACCGAATTATAAAAAGATTCTACAAAAAATTATCTTATGAGCGAATTTTTTCAGTCAGAAGTTGTCAGAGCAGAAATGTCTGAAATACAAGAACTTCAAGAGGAAGTTTATAATAATTTTTTTAAATTTCCATCAATGACAAAAGAGGATCAGCAATATCATGTTAATCTTCTTCAGAAACTTATTGAAAAACAAAGGATTCTTTATACTCGTTTGAGTTTATCTGATGATCCTGAAGCTAAAAAATTGAAAGATAATATTACTAGGTCTGCTACAGAGATGGGTCTTCCTAGTGATGTTGATATGAATCTTGTTTTTGGAAATATGACGCAAGCCATAGATCTTATGAAACAAGAGATTGACAAAGATTGATTTGAAGAGTAGAATAATTTAGGTACACACAAGCCAAATCTAAAAAAATCCGAGGTAATCTAATGTCTTTTTCAGACTTAAAGAAGCAATCTTCTCTTGGTTCGCTGACCCAGAAACTGGTTAAGGAAGTAGAGAAGATGAGTTCAAATACTAACGTTGATGAACGTCTCTGGAAACCAGAGGTAGACAAAGTTGGTAATGGATATGCTGTTATTCGATTTCTACCTGCACCTGATGGGGAGGATATTCCCTGGGCAAAGATGTATTCACATGCATTTCAAGGTCCTGGTGGATGGTATATCGAAAACTCACTTACTACTACTGGTGGTAAGGATCCTGTATCAGAGCACAATCGTGAACTCTGGAACAGTGGTAATGAATCTGATAAGGATGTTGTTCGTAAGCAAAAGCGTAAGCTTTCTTACTATGCAAACATCTATGTTGTAAAAGATCCTACTAATCCTCAGAATGAGGGTGGTGTATTCCTTTACAAGTTTGGTAAGAAGATCTTTGATAAGATCATGGAAGCAATGCAACCAGAGTTTGAGGATGAAACTCCAATCAATCCTTTTGATTTCTGGCAAGGTGCAAACTTCAAGTTGAAGA